>Ga0114996_10000081_pt1 | contig 120205 bp, 108 predicted proteins | sample ArcticOcean_MG_C_4_FD_87039 | JGI IMG/M metagenome (GOLD analysis project Ga0114996, IMG submission 87039) | Marine microbial communities from western Arctic Ocean - ArcticOcean_MG_CB4_134 | ecosystem: Environmental > Aquatic > Marine > Oceanic | place: Arctic Ocean: Canada Basin | collected...
CGGCCTCTCGTAGCTTCATGATGATCTGCTCCGGTGTGTGCTTCTTTCTTGGCATTTCGCCCCCTTTCGTGTCCGTCCAACCCTAACATTTGGCCTGGATCGGATTTCGGGGGGCAGGTCAATGAGGTGCTTCAAAAACGCGAGAGCGGCTTCGTTATGCGGTGGAAAGTGGCAGGGGCGGCAGGATTCGAACCCGCGGCCTGCGGTTTTGGAGACCGACGCTCTACCAGGCTGAGCTACGCCCCTGCGATATGACCGCCCTTCGATTCTAATGCCCGCCATCGAGTCAGGTCAACCTAATCACACGGCCTAGTTTCCTGTTGTGTTGCGCAAGGCCGCCTGTAAGCCGAGTTCTGTACGCCGCGTTCATTGGTTTACGCCCCGAAGGGCTTCGTCCCGATGGTGCGCGGAGTGGCGACCATCTATCTAGTCCTTCCGTTGCCGGAAGGATCAAGCGGCCAACCCGGGGACAGGCTGGGCGCCTTGTGTCCCGCTATTAGGCCTTGCACCGGATGGGGTTTGCCCTGCCCCCGATGTTACCACCGAGGCGGTGAGCTCTTACCTCGCCATTTCACCCTTATCCTTCCATAGAGGAAAGACGGTGTAGTTTCTGTGGCACTTTCCGTCGGGTTACCCCGCCCAGCCGTTAGCGGGCATCCTGCCCAGTGGTGCTCGGACTTTCCTTCCTTCCCATCGGGAAGGACGGCCGCCCGGCGACCTTGCGCCTTTCATAGGGTACTGGGTATCGGGTGTCGGGTGCTAGGTTTCGGGTATCAGGTGTTGGGTGTTGGCTTCGAGACCCTGCGGCGCCTTTACTCCAAGCTAAAGCGTAGGCACATACACCCTCTTAAGACACGACTTCGACTTTGTCGTCCTGAACGACGATTCGCCCGACATGTTCCCACAAGAAGTCCTTACGCTGATCGACATTTAGTGTCGCCCAGCGGTCCAACACGTCGATCACGTCGGACGGTTCCTCGTTAACCACTCTGGTCCGCCGTGCCAGGTCTAGCTCGGCGAGGTATCCACTCACTTCACGAATTCCGACCTCGCCTTTGGCGGCCCGTCTCATCGCCCGCTTGAACAGACGCTCAGCGTTTTGAACGCGTTCCTGTCGTAGGTTGGCAACTTCCGCTCGTCGTTCTGCCTCTCGGTCATTACTTAATACGCCCGCGGCTCTGGCCAACACGGTATATTTGACCTGGGTAAGTGCCTCGCGTTCGAGTTGAGCTTCTTTCCATGTATGGTAGTCGCAAGTGCTCTGGTTGTTTTTGGACTGGCATTGGTAATACCTATACACGCCCGTGACACGCTTTTTGTCAGTCTTTCTCCGCCACGACTGTCGTCGAGTAACTCCCATCATCTTGTTTCCGCAATAGCCGCAGTATACGAAGCCAGAAAGAAGAAACGGATCCGCTTTCATAATTCTTCCTGTCGGCCTTCGGGACCTGACCTTTTCGGACGCTTCTCGAAACAGGTCCGGTGCGATGATCGCCTCGTGCGTTCCCGGCCTTCGGATACCGAACCGCTCATACGTCCCCGTATAAACACGATTCCTGATGATGTCGCGAATAGTGACGACGTTCCAACTGCCTCCTCGCCGGGTCATGATTTGCCGTTCATTCAACTCTTGCGCGATTAGCCGAAACCCAAGCTCATCGCGGGTGTAGAGCCGAAAAATGAGTTCGACGACTTGAGCCTCGTCCGGCACAATTTCGAGAATTGCGTCAAGTCCACCGCGATACCCGTACGCAACTCGCCCGTTCACGTTGCCTGCCAGAGCCCGCGCCTCCATCGCCTCTTTGACTCGCTGGCCTCTGGTCGCGGAGATGCCCTTGATACCCGATGTGTTGAAGGCGTTCTGAAACGGCTGCGGATACTCATCGTCCCAGCACTTTACGTCGGCGCCGAGTGTATCCAATTTGATAAGAGATCGTGCAACTGATTCGAGATCGGATCCGAGATGCGATGCGTCTGGCACGGTAACGAGAAACTGACTGTCTGATGATTCGAGGAACGCCGTCATTCGCTGGAAATTGTTGTCGGTCGTGCCAACACTCGCCCCTTCAGTAAAGAACACCCGAAATGGCTGGTGCATATTGTAGTTGCAGAACTGCTTGAACGCGCGTTCCATCGTTGCCAAGGCGTCGGGCGTTGAGTTGGGCAGTCGGAAATAGGCGATGGCTCTCAATTGACCGTACTCACGGAAGATACATAATCCGGCGGCACGAACTGCATCGCATCGGCTTCGTTGCCAACCGAACACGTTGGAGTTCGGATGTGCTCAGCGTCACACGGCAGCCGGAGCACATTCCACGATCGACCTTTGCGACCGCCATACCGCCCTTGTTTGCCCGGAGTGTTTCGTACTGATGAAGGGTTGGTCCAGGAGTGGCTTCTCTCAATTCACCTCGGTCAACCGTAAGCACCTCGATGTTGGCTTTCAGGCCTTCAACTTGCGAAGTCATCGCGTCCACATCTGCATTGCGTTGCGCTTCTAAACGTTCGACGACCCGCAAGCCCTTGGTCAGGGTCTCTTCCACTTCCTCGGCCCTCACCATAATTTCGAGAAGCCGATCTTCGGTGTCTGCGAGACTCTTTTCGGTGGTTGCCCGCTCTTCTTCAGTGGCCTCCATCTCCTTGACGCTTGTTATCGAGCCGCTGTAGAGGCGTGCCTGAATCTGCTCCAGCCGCACTTGCAAGTCGGCTATGGTACGGTCCGACGCCCTGCGACCGGCAGCCAACTTTTCGGAGTGTGCTTCAACCGTGGCGAGCCGATTCCTCGCGTCCAATAGGATTGAGTTGTCGGCCAGCTTCGACTCCACGTCGGCAAGAGTCTTTCCCAGATCGTCGATCTGAATGTCGAGTTCCTGAAGTTGATACAGATGTCGAAGCTCTTCCATACGCTCTACAATCAGCCGCGGGGCCGTGGGTACTAAGGTTAGAATGTGTGCTCGGAATATCTTCAGTATAGCGCTCAGAGCTTGAGTTGCCTATCTAGCTGCGACCTTTGCTCCGAGTGAATTCCATCGCGAGTACCATATGCGTTACTATGTCAGAGTTGAGCTTACGGCCAACTCGCCGCATAATTGATTCCAAACCTACTCAAGACAGAAAAAAATGATCCACACGAGACCGAAAACCAAAATCGTCTGCACGCTTGGGCCTTCAACCGCGTCGTCAGAGGTGATCCGCAGTCTAATCGAGGAAGGCATGAGCGTTGCTCGACTCAATATGTCGCATGGCGGGATCGACGACCATATCGAATCCTTACGAATGGTTCGCGAGGCCTCGGAAGGAGTCGGCATCCCAGTTGCTGTCATGGTTGATGTACCAGGTCCCAAGTATCGAACGGGTCCACTTGTCGATGGTGTGCTGAATCTCGAAAAAGGCGACCGAATCACCCTGACGAGTCGGGATATTGCTGGGACGAAGGAGATCGTCTCGGTATCCCCGCCAGGCATCCACAGAGATGCTGCAACCGGCACTCCCCTGCTGCTGGACGATGGGCTTATGGAACTGGCCGTGGAGTCCGTCGAAGGCGAAGATGTTCATTGTACGGTCGTCCGGGGCGGTCGGTTGACGGAAAAGCGCGGGGTCGCTGTTCCAGGTAGAACCCCATCTCAACCGTTTCCTACCGAAAAGGCCCTTGATGCGCTGAAGTTTGCGGCTGAACACAAAGCCGACTTTGTTGCGATATCAATGGTCTCGACCGCTGCAAACGTCGATGCTGCCAGAGCGATACTTCGCAACAACGGCCACGAGCCGTTCATCATCTCGAAGATAGAATTAGCTGGTGCGATAGAGCGGTTCGGCGAGATTCTTGATGCCAGTGACGGGATCATGGTTGCACGTGGCGACATGGGAGTAGAGGTGCGTCTCGCCGAGGTGCCTGTGATACAGAAAAGACTGATCTCACTGTGCAACGAGAGAGGCAAGCCGGTCATCACCGCGACACAAATGTTGGAGTCGATGGTCAGATCGCCCGTCCCTACCCGTGCAGAAGTCACCGATGTTGCAAATGCAATCTTCGACGGAACAGACGCAATAATGCTGTCAGGCGAGACCTCCGTTGGAGAGCATCCGATACCTGCCGTGAGGGTCATGGCCGAGGTAGCGATGGTGGCTGAAGCTGACCTGCCATACGAACGTATCCTGGCCGATAGGCAGGAACACCAAGAGGACAAGGTCGACGACGCCATAGCGTACGACGCTTGCCACACCGCACAGCAGTTGGGCTCCAAGCTCATCGTCGCGTTCACGGAGTCTGGTGGCACTGCCGGACGAGTCTCCAAGTACCGACCTAAAGCCCACATCGTCGCGCTGACTCCAAACGAGGACGTGCTTCGGAAACTCGTATTGCGCTGGGGTGTCACCCCGTACAACGTACCGTCGATCACACAGATTGATGGCTTTTTCGACCTAGCAGCACAATACGCGAAGGAAGAAGGCGGTGCCGAGAACGGCGAATCGATTGTCCTGGTAGCAGGCCTTCCAATCGGTGTGTCAGGTGGGACGAATCTGCTTCGCGTCCTCTCAATTGCGTAGGCGGACGGCGCTTTCTTAGCTTCGCCGCATTATGACGTATTGGACGAGTGCCTCTAAGGAGTCACGAGACCGGTTTTTGGGCAGACCCTCAAGAGATCGTAAGGCCGACTCGCAGTATCCTTCGGCGACTCGATATGCTTCACGAATGATGTCGGCTTCTCCGACCATTTCCATCGCCCGTTTTAGCAAGCCGTCGTTAGACGGCTCTGTGAAGTAATCTTGGATCGCTGTTGAGTCTGGCTGTCTTTCTTGGGCCAAAATCATCGGAATGGTTAGGACACCTTGTCTGATGTCGTTACCCACAGGCTTGCCGACTTCGTTGGCCGACCCCTCGATGTCGAGAATGTCATCTATGATTTGGAATGCCATGCCGAGCGAATAGCCGTAGTCTTTGAGTGCTTTGGCCACCGATTCCGGCGCACCACTCAGAACTGCACCCGACTCTGTGGCTGTTGTGAACAACGAAGCGGTCTTATCGTAGATCCGGCCAAAATATTGCTCTCGAGTTTGTGAGGCATCATAGCTGACAGCCATCTCTTGTAGTTCGCCGTTGGCCAGTTCCATAATCGTTTCTGCGAACCTTTTGATGACCCGAATATTTCCTGTATCGCAAACGTAGGTCGCCGAAGTCGCGAACACATAGTCGCCTAGCAGGACTGCCGCGTTCCCGCCCCACAGCTTGCTAATCGTCGCCTTGCCTCGCCGTACTTCGGAGTGGTCGACCGTATCGTCATGAATCAATGTCGCGATGTGCAATAGCTCAACGGCCGTTGCCATCGTTTCAGCGTGCTTTCCGTCGTTTGTATGAAAGCCAGCGGCCAGCAGTGTTAGTGCGGGCCTGATGCGTTTGCCCTTTGTCTCGAGAGCGTGATCGAGGAGCTCCGCCAAAAACGGTGATTCTTGGTTTACGAGGTTGTGAAGCGCAGCCTTGACTCGTTCGAGGCCCTGTTCTACCGGCGCGTGAATGTAGTCGAGAGCGGCGCTCGGCGAATCGAAGCCGTTCGTCGATGACATTCCGTTGTCCGAGCCTTGACGGGCGATTAAGGCCTGTCGTTCCGGCTGTGTGATTGGTACCTGCAACTAAAGCACTCGCTGCCGAACGGTCAACTCTGGCGGCCTATCCGTTCTGCTTCCTGCTCGATGATGGCTTCGTCCAGCTTTCGGAAAAGCGGCACGGGCTGTTCTAGCTGCTGACCGGCGCTGAGGTCCATTGGCGACCAACTCCATCCGCCGTCAATCACTGAGCCGCCAAATCCCAGCATGGTGTGGAGCTTTTCGCAGCTAAACGGCAAGTATGGGTACAGCGCCTTCTTGAGACAGTTAATAACGGTCAGCGCGGTCCAAAGCGTTGTTGCAGTGACCATTTTGTCGGTCTTGGCGGTCTGCCAAGGTGCCTTCTGGTCGAGATAGCGATTCGTAGCCTGAGCCAACGCCATCGCACCATCGACGAGTCCCGCCCGAAATCGGCAAAGGGCGATGTTTTCTTCGACCTCGTTGAAGCGGCGTTCAGCTAGTTCTAATAACGCACGCGACTCGCCGTCCAGGTCACCAGGCGTGGGCACGGCCCCGTCGAAATTTCGATATGACATCATTAGGACACGGTGGACGAGATTCCCGAAGGTAGCGACCAGTTCATCGTTGTTGCGCCTGACATATTCTTGCCACGAGAAGTCCGAGTCGCTCGTCTCCGGCATGTTGGCGGCGATCACGTAGCGAAGAGGGTCGGCCTCGTAGCGGTCGAGATAGTCCGGTAACCAAACGGCCCATGAGCGGCTCGTGGACAACTTCATCCCTTCCAGGTTCAGATACTCGTTTGCCGGGACATCGTAGGGAAGGTTCAAGCCCCCGTACCCCAGGAGCATCGCAGGCCAGATCACTGTGTGAAAGGGAATGTTGTCTTTGCCCATGAAGTAGTACGAGCGGCTGTCATTCTGCCAAAAGTCCTTCCAACGGTCAGGCTCGCCACGCTGCTTTGCCCACTCAATTGAGGCGGAAAGATAGCCGATTACCGCTTCAAACCACACGTAGATGCGTTTCTTGTCGTAACCTTCGAGTGGCACCGGAATTCCCCACTCGATATCGCGCGTGATCGCCCGGTCATGGAGACCGCCTTCGAGGTAGCCAATCGAAAAATTCTTGACGTTCGCCCGCCAGTGACTCTGCGGTCGTATCCATTCAAGCAGTTGATCTTCGAATGCACTCAGCTTGAGGAAAAAATGTTCGGTCTCTTTGAAGACGGGTGTGTCGCCGCTGATAAGGCTTCGGATATCGATCAATTCCTGTGGATCTAGGGTCCGCCCGCAGTTGTCGCACTGGTCACCACGAGCACCATCGAAACCACAGTGCGGGCAGGTTCCCCCGACGTACCGGTCGGCGAGAAAGCGGTTGTCTGCCTCGCTGAACGGCTGAAGCATCGTCTCCTTGTACAGGAAGCCGTTTTCGTAGAGTCGAAGAAAAATGTCTTGGGCGACTTCGGCGTGATTTTCGGTGTGAGTCGAGGTGAACAGGTCGAAACTGATACCGAGCCGCTCCCAGCAGTCGAGGAACTGGGTATGATACTGACTGAATATCTCTTCAGGACTGACACCGCGTTTCTCTGCTTCGAGCGTTACGGGCGTGCCGTGCGAATCGCTCCCAGACACCATCAACACGTCGTTACCCTTGAGGCGGTGATATCGCGCGAAGATGTCCGCTGGCACGTACGCGCCAGCGGCGTGGCCGATGTGAATCGAGCCATTAGCGTACGGCCACGCAACGCAAACCAGGATTCGTTCAGACATGCTTATCTCGAGGGAAATGAACTACGTGAATGGTATCACAATCATCTGGAACGTTGCCCCGGATGGGAGGGTTAAGGACGCGCTTCGGACTGGTCCCGTGAGATGTCTAACCACAGCCGATACAGGTCGTTTTTCGACAGACCAGTTGTGGCTGTTGCAGCAGCCATCGCATCTTTGCTCCCGTGACCCCGGCTCAGTTCCTCGCGAAGAATCGCCTTGGCCTGTACCGCAGCTGACTCATCCAACTCGGACGCGGCAGACGCGCCATCGATGATCAGCGTGAACTCCCCTCTAGGTTCGGTGAAGTGGTCGAGCGCGTCAGAGACTGAACCCCGGAATATCTCCTCATGCATTTTCGTGAGTTCCCGACAAATCACGATACTGCGGTCTCCGAGAGCATCCTTCGCGTCGGTCAGGGCACCCACGACCCGGTGAGGGGTCTCGAAGGCAATCAATACACGTTCTTCATTTACGACCGAATCGAAGAGCTTTCGCCTGGCTGAGCTTCTTCGCGGCAAGAATCCCAAATAGACGAATTGCTCGATTGGAATGCCAGCGATGCTGAGTGCGCTGGTTACAGCCGAGGGGCCCGGTATAGGTACCACTTCATGGCCCGCCTCAGTTACAGCTATGACCAATTCAGCACCTGGATCGTTCACGCCCGGCGTTCCAGCGTCGGAAACAAGCGCGACGTCACCGCGTTCCAGAGCGTCTACTATCGATGACAGCTTCGACAGTTTGTTGTGGTCGTGATAGCTCGTGAGTGGTGAGTCGATCTCGAAGTGAGACAGCAGCTTCCGCGTCGTCCGCGTATCCTCTGCTGCGACGAGAGACACTTCCCTCAGCACTCGCAGTGCACGCAGTGTTATGTCTTCTAGGTTTCCAATCGGTGTCCCTACCACATACAGCGTTGACATCGGGCTGTTCTACCGCCTACCGTTCCTGTGACCAAATTTACTTGCAACACTCGGAGCATATCATGACCGACCTTCGCCTTGACCATGTTTTGATCGCTGTACGCGATCTCACCGTAACTAAGGACTCCTTTGAGAGACTGGGATTCAAGGTCACGCCGGAGGGTCGACACCCCGGTCGCGGCACGAGCAACCGCCTGGTCGTCTTTGGTCCCGAGTATCTCGAACTGATCTCAGTTCACGACCCTACGGGAGATCTCTTTCGCCCGAACCTCGTCCCGTTCCTTGGGGCCCGCGAGGGGCCGTTCATCTTTTGTATGGGCACAAACGACGTTCAAGGCCGCGTAGAGGATATTCGCTCCAAGGGCGTCCAAGTCGCAGATCCCATACAGGGGTCGCGGCAGGCAGCGGACGGCTCGACCGCTTATTCCTGGACACAGGCGGAGATCGCCCCGGACGCGACACCGGGCAGCCAAACCTTCTTCATTCAGCATGACCACACTGTCGAGGAGCGCTATACGGAGCCAGCAGACCCGACCAATCACCCAAACGGCGTAAATGGGATATTTTCTCTAGCACTGGCCGTCCAAAATGCTGAAACAGCCGCGAAACGCTGGATGGATATCTTTGGTCTTGAGGAAGTATCCGAAGATCAGACCATCGATGAGTTAACGAAAAAAATCCGGCTCCGATTCGAGAATTGCTATCTGGATTTTGTCGAACCGCTAGCTGGTGGCGCGCTTTCCGACTTCCTAACCACGTTCGGCGAAGGGCCTTATGAAATCACATTCAGTTGTAAAGACCTCGGTGCCACTCAGTCGCTGATTGAAACCAACGATGTTCTAGGACTAAAACGGGACGCTGAATTCCTGACCGTGGCCCCTGAGTCAGCGCAGGGTGTCAGGATGATCTTCGTACAGGAATGAGACGGCGGCTAATTCCTGAAAATCTTGTTGCCGTCCCGCCGCCAATTCTTAGCGAGATACGGGATCGCATCGAGAAGTCCTTGCAAGTTCTTATATTCTGAATCGCTGAGCTTTTCCACGCCTAAGACCCTTGCCGCTCCGCCTGCTGCCACAGCGCCCGGTATCGACTTGCCGCTGGTGGAGGCGCGTTTTGACCATGCCATCTCGATCTTGGACTCGATCGATTCGGATGCTAAAGATGGAGAAGACGATGAAGACACGATGGGCTGGGACACGGGAGGAGACGGCTGGGGCTCGCGCCGTGAACTGCTGTCCTGGCCGCCTCGGCGCAACTCAATTACGACATCGCCCTGGCCCTGACCAGACGGGCGGCTTAGATTAACCTCCGATGCTGCTTCAAGAAAGGCCCTGAAACTATTAAAACCCTGAGCGCGAAAATCGAATCCTGGGTCTAGTCTTTGCATCGTTTGGTGAAGTTGGCTGCCAATGACCTTACCATCGGCATCCATGCTGGATTGGACCGCCCGGACGAGTAGGTTGCTCTTGCCCGGCTCCCTGGGCTGCCGCTTTGCTGCTGTGGCCTTCTCCTCGTGCTCGTCGAGGTAGAAATACCGGTCGCAGGCTTTGACCAGCGTTGCAGACGTAGCCTTCTTACGCCCCGCGCCAACAACCATCTTGCCAGACGACCGCAGTTTGTTCACTAGCGGCAAGAAATCGGCATCGCCCGACACAATAACGAAGGTATCTACCGGCGACGAAAATAGAAGGTCGATAGCATCCATGACGAGCCGTATGTCGCTAGCGTTCTTACCTGAACTCGATGCCTGGAATACGTGTATTGGCTCGATACCCAACGAAAGAAGCTGATCGCGTTGGCCACCACCCTTTGACCAGTCGGCGTAGGCCCTCCGAACGAGGATTCGCCCTAAGTTTGAGACCTGATCGAACAGCCACTCTACGGAGCCCAGCCCCACGTTCTCGTCGTCGATTAGTACCGCCACCTGGCGGTCACCGGTGGGTTGATTCATTACCATTATTATCCGACTCCCTTATCGCTCGGCGATTGCTCGCCACTGACCAATTCATTCTGGGGTAGACTCATCGCAAGTTCGTTTCGCAGCCCCAGCGTTGAAGGATGAACCAGGTCGCCGCGCTCTATGCGCTGCATCATCTCGCGGTTGAGATGTTCCAGCAATGCAAGGTCGATATTCATCTTTGCCAAGTGCAGCACTTCGCCGAGACCGGGTCTACGCTGAACTTTGTTCGGTTCTAGTTTATCAGCTAAGAATACTACCCTGGTCACAGAACTGATCCCAGGTTTGCCAGTCGTGTGATACCGCACGGCTTCGATGACGCGTGAATCCATGACCTCACTGTCCCGCTCAAGCCATGCGGCCGCGACCGGCCCGTGAAGCATGATTGGCACACGGCGCTCAACTGGATCAATATTTATATCGAGGTTTTTCGCTTCTTCGAGCAATGCCTCTGGACGCAAATGTCTTGCCAGATCATGACACACTGCTCCGAACTCGCACGCCTCGACATCGATGCCGTGTAGTTCGGCCAGGCTCCGGGCCAGCAACCTGACCCTGACAATATGGGCGACTAGCCCAGCCGGAAGTCTCGACATCCGCTCAACCACTTTATCGGGAAGCGTAAGCAGTTCCCTACCCCATCGCGCCGAGGCGTTTCCCGCCCATCACGTGCATGTGCAAGTGGGCTACGTCTTGTCGGCCATTCTCGCCCTGGTTTATGACGAGTCTGTACCCACCTTCAGCAACACCTTCACTTCGGGCCGCCTCTTTAGCAGCCTGCAACATGGCCCCAACCATTCCGTGGTCGTCGGGAGTGAGATTAGTGAGCGCCTCGAAGTGCTTTATCGGGATCACCAGCAGGTGTACAGGCGCTTTCGGCGCGATATCCCTGATGACGAAAACGTTGTCGTCCCGATAGACGAAATCTCCCGGTATCTCGCCTGCAGCGATTTTACAGAAGATGCAGTCTGTCGCCATAAGGTACCTCCTGAATAGAATAGTTGTGCGCTACTGCTGACCTAGAATGAAGGGCTCTAACAGAATCACCGGCAGCATCGCCAATCCGACAATCCACGTGATGCGTGTGTACGATGGTTGTCCCAGTGAGATTCTTGTAGACGTCACAATCGCGGCGAACATCCAAACAACTGAAATTATCTGTATCAGCCATCCAATCGCCAGACCGAACTGGACGACGAAGAGGAAGACCAGCAGAATTCGCGGTGCCATCGCAAAGCCGATCCCTCTCGCCAGTGGAGCAAAGTCGATCGGCGGAGTGTCCTTGGTCGCTAGGAATCTGGTGCCGATGAAGTAGATAACGTACGCACCTAGGAGCCACCATATAATGAACCTAAACGGGACAAATAGGGCGGTTTCGAACCATTCGCCGGGTAGAAACACGGCAGACCCCAAAGACGAAACGTACACGACAACAACGGCCTGATAGTTGGCGCCGTGGTCGGCGTGTATCTCGGCGATGACCTTCTCGTCGAGCCTCATCACGGCGAGGGTTCGACCGTAGATGATCTTGGTCTGTTTCCACATCAACCCGCCCCGACGCGTCTGGGTCGAGGCGTAGACGCCGGACGGCCCACTACCGCCACTGAAGAAGCTCGATTCGCGTGTCGTCGGGCGCCTTGATGAACGCGATAATCGGCCCACCTGGAACGTCCACAGGGCCTTCCATGAGCTTGGCGCCGAGGCCCGCAAGACGGTCGAGTTCGGATTTCATGTCGTCGACCTTTATGCCGAAATGTTCGAGACCCCAGTGTGCGCTTGCATCGCCTGGCCCCATCTTCTCCTCGTTGCGCCCTCCGGACACGTTGATAACCGTCCCATCCTCTGTTTCGCAGCGGATGAACCGGTCGCCCCATGGCCGCTGGGCGTCGCTAACGATCTTGAAGTTGAATGCTTTGACGTACCACTCTGCCGTCTTGCCCGGATCAGGTGACTTGAGGTGAACGTGATCGAATGCGTAACCCATAGCTGAAAGTTCCTTCCTTTGTGGCTAGATTTCCTAACGGTCAGCCTATGGTATCAATATTGGACTGTCAAGAGAATCGAGCTTTACGCCGCGTCTGACGGGATGTACCCTGTCGCCATTCCGTTCAAGGAGACGTGCCGACCATGAGGAACTATCGAGCCGCTTTGATTGGGTGCAGCCGCATGGGCGCGTTCATCGACAACGAGGTGGGCGGCGACTCCGAATTCCGCAAGCCATATTCCCATGCCGCAGGATACGAGGCATGTGGCCGTACCGACCTGACATCCTGCTCCGATCTGCGAGTGGACGTTATGGAGCAGGTCGGTAAGCGCTACGGTGTATCGAAAGAGAAGCAGTACACTGACTATAAGGAACTGATCGATAAGGAGCAGCCCGATATCGTGAGTATTGCGACTCAGCCTGAGCACAGGGCCGAGATCATCATCTACGCTGCTGAACACGGAGTCAAAGGTATCTATGCTGAGAAAGCACTGACTTCGTCCATGGATGAAGCGAAGGCGATTGTAGAGGCCGTTGAGCGGAACGTGGTGGCATTCAACATGGGCACTAACCGCCGTTGGGAGGCAAGTTACGACAAGATGAAGGAGATAATCGACGCAGGCGAGATCGGCGACCTCGAGTCGATCATTTTGTACGGCAACGGGACCCTCTTCAACACATCCAGCCACACCTTCGATCTTATGTTAAAGCTGAACAGCGACCAGCCAGTGTCGTGGGTGCAGGCCAACTTAGTGGACGGCGACGGTATATTCGACGGCGACAGACTGACTGAAGAACCGAGCGGCGAAGGAATTATCAAGTTCAGCAACGGTGTAACCGGATATGCTCTTTTGAGTAACCTTTCGAGCGAGTTCGAAGCGGCAGGTACACGGGGCCGGATTAAGGCTGTCCGAGACGGCCACGAATGGGACTTTCGACTGCCCGACCCCAAGGACGAACGAGGACGAGCACTCACGATACGTCGATCATTTCCAGAAGTACTGCAGAAGAGTTCCACACTTCGGCTTATCGAGGACATCGTCCATTCGCTGGACACCGGCGAGCCGACAAAAGGTGGAGTCAGAGTTGCTTATGCCAACACGGAGCTGATTTTCGCATTCATCGAATCGCACCGACGCGGTGGCGCTAAAGTGCAACTGCCATTGGAAGATTCGATGACACGGCTCAGGCGAGACCGGGCGCCCCGGCAGCCCAGGTTCACGCCTCGAGTGAATTAGCCGGTACCTATCGCCAACGATTCAAGCTTGACCGCATCCGCGAAAGCGCGAATTTTAGTGGGGTATTTCACACCGTCTGTCTCGACGCCGCTGGACACGTCCACCATCCAGGGATGAACCTGTGTGATGGCCTGTGTCACATTGTCGGGAGTTAAACCCCCAGCGAGGATGATCTCGTGGTCCTGCGCGACCCGCTCGGCGATATTCCAGTCGAAAGTATGCCCTGTCCCGCCGAGAGCGCCCTTTTTATAGGAGTCCAGGAGTGCTTGTCGTCCATGAGAAGTTACTTCCCGGACGCTCGCGAGCGTTGCTGCTGCTGTCTCTTCGCTGGATTCGAGGGGCTTAACTTTGATCTGTTTAATGACCTCGGCACGCACTTTGTCCCAGTACTGAGGTTCCTCGTCGCCGCAAAGTTGAGCGTAGTCGAAACCACAACGCTCTATGATCTCGTTGACCTCGTTGATGTCCTGATTGGCGAATAGACCAACCAACTTTGGCCGATCATCACCAAGCTCACCGACGACCCGCTGAATGATCGTCTGTCCCTGATCGAGCGTAAGCTGCCGTCGAACACCGTGCACGAAATTGAAGCCCAGATAATCGGCCCCCGACTCGGCGGCAACCAAGGCATTGTCCACGTCGCGTAGTCCGCATATCTTGAATCGAGTCATGCTAGTTCTCGCAGTTTGGCGCCGGGGTCGCCCGAGGTAACAAGGGCCTCACCGATTAGTGCCGCATGAGCCCCCGCCAGCCGTACTCGCTCGATATGCTGCCTCGTGTTGATTCCGCTTTCGCTGACGATCGTCTTGCCCGCTGGTATCGACGGTGCAAGCCGCTCTGTCGTTTCGATATCCGTTGTAAATGTTCGCAGGTCGCGGTTATTGATGCCTATGATACTAGCGCCAATATCTAGTGCAACGACCACCTCACCCTCATCGTGAACCTCAACGAGACATTCCATTCCAAGCTGCCTCGCCAGTTCTTGAAACGCCGTTAGGTCGTCTACGTCGAGCATCGCGACTATCAGCAGGATGAAGTCGGCCCCATAAGCCCGTGCCTCGTAGACCTGGTAAGGGTCGAAGATGAACTCCTTGCGGAGTATCGGAATACCCTTTGGATAGGCGACCCGCCTTGCTACCTCTAAGTATTCGAGACTTCCCTGAAAGTGGTCGACGTTAGTGAGTACCGATATCGCCGACGCGCCGTTCTCCACGTATGTCTCTGCGAGAGCACCGGCGTCGAAGTTGGGCATCAGCAGACCTTTGGCCGGGGACGCTTTCTTGATCTCTGCGACGATTCCAACGTTCTCACCTCGCAGAGCTTCGGTCGCGCTGAGCGGAGGCGTTTGGGCATCTATCCGTTTGATCAAGTTGGCGAGCGGCATCTCGACTTTAAGCCGCTCAACTTCTCGCCTCTTCACGTCGACGATCTTGGTCAGGATGCTGGGAATGTCGAGTTTGGTAGCCATCTATTCGAGCGTCTGGCTCAGCTTGATGAACGCATCCAACTTCGCCTGGGCTGCACCGCTGTCGATCGACTCAGAGGCGACTTTGACGCCCTGTGACAATGTTTTGACCCGGTCTGCCGCCAGGAGTGCCGCCGCCGCGTTGACGACGACCACATTCCGTGTCGGGCCCGCTGCGCCGTTAAGCACGTCCCGGAGCACCTTGGCGCTCTCCACCACACCGCCCACTCGTAGCTCGCTGCTGTGTACCTTGTCGAACCCCAGGTTGGCGGGCGAGACGGTGTATGACTCCACCTGTCCGTCCCGCAGCTCCCAAACCTGGCTGTCACCGCTTAGCGTCATCTCATCGAGACCGTCACCACCGTGAACGATCAGTGCGTGGTTGGTACCAAGCAAGCCAAGTACCTGCGCGACCGTCTCACCCAGTTCAGCCTTCGCTACCCCTATGACCTGTGCGTTGGCCCCAGCAGGATTTGTCAACGGACCGAGAATGTTGAACACGGTCCGTATCCCGATCTCGCGACGAGGCCCGGCCGCGAACTTCATTGACGGATGAAAGGTCTGGGCGAACATGAACCCGAAGCCGACCTCTTCCAAACAGCGTTTTACGCCCGCTGGACCGAGATCGATCTTCGCACCCAACTCTTCCAAGACATCGGCGCTGCCAGTAGAGCCGGACATCGCACGATTTCCATGCTTGGCGACCTTGAGTCCTGCGCCGGCGACAACGAAAGCAGCCGTCGTGGAGATGTTGAACGTGTTGGACCCGTCGCCGCCTGTCCCGCAGGTATCGACGACAGTCCCCTCTATGTCTACGTGCAGCGATTTTTCGCGCATGATCTGGGCCATGCCAGCGACTTCGTCCGGCGTCTCGCCTTTCATGCGGAGCGCTGTAACGAAGGCGCCGAACTGCGCAGGCGTCGCCTCGCCGTTCATGATTTGGTTCATTGCATCGGCAGACTCGCCTCTTGTGAGTGAGTCGCGCGACACGAGTTTTTCGATTGCTTCTTGAATCACGGGTATAAACCTCCGTTCTTCAGTCCCCATAGATAATCTTTTCTGGTTTGATTCGGATGATTACTCTATCGCCCATCGCGTTAAGGTCCGCACCGCTTTTCGCCCACGCTCTTCACCGAGATATCGAACGCCGTTGACGACCGTCGCTTCCTTCGCGCCCTCCTCGATCAGCTCCGCCTTGCCGCGTACGATCAAGCCCTCGCCGTTGTTCACCGTATCCACTACGACTAATACAACGTTCGGGTTACTCCGGATGTTGCGAGCCTTCACCCGATGCGTGAAGCAGGTCGTCTGGAAAAACTCGCCGTCGTAGTGGTACCAGAGCGGCGTCGCCTGGGGCATGCCGCTGGGATTGACCGTCGCAAGTACGGCCAGCAAAGGTTTTTTCGTAATCTCTTTCAGCTTTTCAGGCGTGATAGCCACTGATTGATCAAGCTTCCAGAAAATTTTTCAGCAGGTCTTTGCCGACCTTGGTCATGATCGACTCCGGATGGAACTGAATGCCCTCAATCGGCAAAGCCTTGTGCCTCACTCCCATAATAATACCGTTGTCTGTCCAGGCAGTCACGTCGAGGTCGGCGGGCAGGTCGTCGCGGTCGATGGCGAGCGAGTGGTATCGGATAGCCTCAAAGGGGTTCGGCAACCCCTTGAACACGCCCTGCCCGTCGTGGTGGATCATCGAGGTCTTGCCGTGCATGATCTCCCCTGCAGGGCCGACCGTTCCGCCGAATGCGTACCCGATACACTGGTGTCCAAGGCACACCCCCAGCGTCGGAGTTTTTTGACCGAAGTGCCGAACAACGTCGTTGGAAATCCCGGCTTGCTCCGGTGTACGCGGTCCAGGTGAAATAACGATCTTCTCAGGTGCCAACGCGTCGATATCCTCGATGGTCGTCTCGTCGTTCCGCACGACTTTGACGTCCGCGCCCAACTCGGCCATGTACTGGTAAAGGTTATACGTAAAACTGTCGTAGTTGTCGATCAGGAGAATCATCGTCTCGAACCTCCCTGCTCTGCCTGCTCTATGGCTCGCAGAACGGCGGACGCCTTGTGTTCCGTTTCCTCGTACTCTGTCTGCGGCACGCTGTCGAAAACGATGCCCCCGCCTGCCTGCACGTAGGCCACACCGTCTTTGATGACCATCGTGCGGATAGTGATTGCGGTGTCCATATTCCCATTCAAGTCAAAGTAGCCGACCGCACCGCCGTACGGTCCACGCTTGTCGGGCTCCATCTCGGCGATGATCTCCATGGCGCGAATTTTGGGCGCGCCCGACAGCGTTCCCGCCGGAAAACACGACCGTAGCGCGTCGTAGGCTGTCTTGTCGTCCTGCAGTTTACCCACGACATGGGAGACGATGTGCATTACGTGGGAGTATTTTTCGACGATCATCAGTTCGGTCACCTCGACAGTGCCGGGCTTGCAGACACGCCCAACGTCGTTGCGGCCCAGGTCGACGAGCATGATGTGCTCAGCGCGCTCCTTCTCGTCGGTCAGCAATTCTCGTTCGAGGGCCTCGTCTTCTTCCACCGTCTTGCCCCGCGGCTTAGTTCCCGCAATCGGCCGTGTGGAAACGACGCCGTTTTGCACACGAACCAACTCTTCTGGCGATGCGCCAACTATATGAAAGTCGTCAAGTTCGAGGTAGTACATGTACGGGGATGGGTTGATCGCCCGCAGCGCTCTGTATATTTCCAGCGGATGCGCCGTCGTGGGACGCGAGAACCGCTGCGACGGCACCGTCTGGATGATGTCGCCCGCGTAGATATACTCTTTGCACCGCTCGACGATCTCGTCGTATTGCGCTGGTGTCAGATTTGACGCGATTTCTGAGCTTGCCGCACCGTTCTGCGAGCGAGTCGGCGGTTGCAGGGGTGAGTCAAGCCGGTCGATAAGCTCATCGATTCGCTCGACAGCCTCGTTGTAGGCCGTCTCGACATCTCCATCCAGAAAGGCGTGGCTCACCACGCGGATGCTGTGCCGCACGTGGTCGAAAATGAGGAAGGTGGTCGTCATCATAAAGACCGACTCCGGCACGCCGACGGGATCGTTGTCAGGCGACGGCAGCCGCTCGAAATATCTCACCGCATCGTAGGATATGTAGCCGACCATACCGCCGTTAAAAGGCCCAAGCTCGGGCATAGGAACGAGCTGGTAGGCGTTCATAACCTTCTGCACGGGAATGAGCGGGTCGACCTCGCCATTCGTTTGGCCTTTGCCCGTTCTTACGACTCCAGACGGCTCTGTGCCGATGAAGCTGTACCTGGCGACCTGTTCGCCGCCCTCGACGCTCTCCAACAGGAAGGAGTATGGAGGCCGAGCGACCTTGAGGTACGCCGATACCGGCGTTTCCAAATCGGCATTGATCTCGCGGTAGATCGGCACCATGTTGCCCTGATCGGCGAGCCGCTTGACATCGTCGAGGCTTGGATAGTAAGGCCCGTTCATGACGCACCCCCTTGCGGCAGCACAAGGCCGATGCGCTCTTTCATTTCGCGCAACTTCGGGTCTGCGACGGCCCGCGCCTGCTCGGCACCTTTCGCGAGGATACGGTCAAGTTCGACTGGATCGCTCATGATCTCGTCGTAGCGCTGCCGAATGGGCGCAAGCTCCTCGATCACCACATCGGCCACCGCCTTTTTCAGGTCGCCGTAGCCCCTGGCGCTCGCGAAGTCCGCCTCGACCTGCGCCGTCGTCTTGCCGGTAATGACCTTGTAGATGCCCAACAGGTTGTTGACGCCGGCCTTTTCAGGGTCGCCTGAAACGACGATCTCGTTACCGGAATCGGTCACAGCGCGCTTGATCGTGCGCTCGATCTCCTTCGGCTCGTCGATCATTTTCACGAGGTGACCGCGAACGCCTTCGTAGCTCTTCGACATTTTTTTTGACGGGTCATCGAAGCCCATCACTCGCGCGCCGACCTCCGGGATCACCGGCTTCGGCACGACGAAGGTCTCGCCGAACATATTGTTGAAGCGCTGAGCGATGTCCCGCGACAGCTCAACATGCTGCTTCTGGTCTTCCCCCACCGGCACCTCGTCCGCGCTATATAACAAAATGTCGCCCGCCATCAGCACAGGGTAATCCAGCAGGCCGGCCGAGATACGCTCGTCACTGCTAGCCCGCTCTGCCTTGTCCTTGTACTGCGTCATCCGTTCGAGCCAGCCGAGCGGCGTGACGCAGTTCAGCAGCCAGCAGGCCTCCGCATGGGCCGTCACATGACTCTGTACAAAGATCGTGCAGCTTTCGGGGTCGAGGCCAGAGGCGATATACAGCGCCGCCACCGCCCGAGTGCGATGTCTCAATAGCGCAGGGTCTTGGGGCACTGTAATGGCGTGCAGATCGACGATACAGAAAAAGTTTTCTTTCTCGTGTTGCCGCTCGACCCAGCGCTTGATTGACCCGAGATAGTTTCCCAGATGCAGGTCGCCCGACGGCTGTATCCCGCTGAGCACACGTTTTTTTCGTATCTGCGCCCCTTCGTTTTCGACTGTAGCTTGATCCATCAACATTTTATTTCCTTTCGTCGTGATGTGTTAGGCATCGAAATTAACTGCCTTCACCACAACGATGTGCCAATGTGTCCCATCGGCGATATCCTCCGAAACATGATTTTTCGACAACAAAAAAACCGTCCCAATCGAGGGACGGTTCGATACCGTGGTGCCACCCTGCTTCGTCGTCCGGTTAATGATCGCCGGCCGACCTCTCACGAGCATTCATGCCTACACAAAATACCCTTGGGCTGTGATAACGGTGCCCTTTCCGTCCAAGCCTACATCCCTTCCAATAAAGGACTTCGGTTGGAGGCTCCCAGGTCCATTCGGTCTCTGCGTTAGCACCGGCTCTCACCTTACCCGGCTCTCTGAGCTTCGCTGGAGACCTACTACTCCTGTTCGTAGCCTATTGTATGTTTACTTAAGTGCAGTATACGGATTCTCCGCATATCTCGTCAAGAAATCCGTAGATTGGCTCGATTTGTCTAACCCTCGGACGTGTGAAACTAACCAGTCCGACTGCCAAGGCGTTCAAATAGAGGATATTGAAAAGCCAACTCGACTTTGCGGGAGATTGCCATGTCGGAGAAGTTTAGGAGTTCTACCATCACGAAAATCGGCGCAACCGTTGGTATCGGGATGGTACTTCTGCTAATACTCGCGGCCTGCGGGAGTGCCGCAGACGAAGAGTCGGTAGCGCCTCCACCACCGGCAGCCGCGCAGCCTACGGCTGCTTCAGCCGCAGCGCCGACTTCAGTTCCAGCACCATCGCCTGCATCAGCTCAGCCGGCTGCAGCACCGACATCTGTCCCACCGCCAACACCTGTTCCATCCGACGGGACGGTGACCATCCAGTTGATCGATGGCACCGAGGCACTCTACCGCGTGAACGAGCAGCTTGCTCGCCAGAGCCTCCCGAACGACGCCGTGGGGAGGACGCAGGCCGTCGAAGGAATGATCGTGTTCAAGGCCGACGGCACGGTCGATAGCGCAAAGTCGAAGATAACTGTTGACGTTGGCACGCTTCGGAGCGACCAGAACCGGCGGGACCAGTTCCTGAGAGGCAACGCGCTGGAATCGAACCGCTTCCCAAACGTGGTTATCGATGTAAAAGAGGTGCCGGGTCTTTCGTGGCCCCTGCCAACGAGCGGCGAGGCGACCTTTCGAATCGTTGGCGACCTGACTATTCAAGACGAGACTCGCCCTGTGACCTGGGACGCGACGGCGACCTTCACCGATGGCGACGTCGAGGGCGTCGCAAAGACCGAAGTGACCTTCGAGCAATTCGACATGAGCAAGCCGCGCGTTATCCTTGTCCTCAGCGTTGCCGACGAGATTCGTCTCGAAATCGCTTTCAAAGCAACCGTCTCCGGCGGCTGATCGTCGCGGGCAAGCTGGGCCGACAGTGTACAATCGTCTGAATCTGACTCGGAGATAAGCATGCACATCGGCCTAAGTACGATTCTCACGTCCTACTCAATCGACGTTGCCGACCTGGCCCGACGAGCCGAGGAACTTGGCTTCGAGTCGATCTGGACCGGAGATCAACCAATCTTGCCCGTCGTGACCGAGACGCCGATACCGCGCGAGTGGGGCGACATACCTGACCCATTTATCCTCCTTACGCGTGCCGCTGCCGTGACGACAACCCTCAAGCTGGGCACGGCGGTGTGCGTTGTCACGGAGCGGCATCCGATCACCATGGCGAAGCAGGTCGCAACGCTCGATATGTACAGCGGAGGGCGCTTCCTGTTCGGCATCGGCACGGGCTCTCACCGCGAGGAGGCTGACATCTTCGGGGCCGACTTCGATCACCGCTGGACGCAGGCCCGTGAGGTCGTCGGCGCAATGAAGGAGCTTTGGACGAAGGAAGAGAGCGAGTTCCACGGGAAGTACTACGACTTCCCCGCCGTCTACTGCTACCCGAAGCCCATACAGACGCCTCATCCACCTATCTTGCTCGGCAGCCATGTGCCGCAGGTGTTCAAGCGGATAGTCGATTACGCTGACGGGTGGGTGCCAATCGACGTGTCTGCTGAGAAAGTCGCCGATGCCCGTAAACAGCTAAACACGCTCGCCGAAGACGCCGGACGAGACCCGAATTCGATCGATATCACTGCCTTCGGCGTCTCTGCCGACCGTGACATTCTCCGACAATACCGAGAGGCCGGTACGACCAGAGTTGCGCTGGACTTCCCCACAGCGAACAAAGAGGAAAGTCTCGCCAACCTCGACAGGATCGCCTCATTGGTCCTGTGAGTCCGCGATTCTCTGTCCGCCGCTTCACCGCCTTGTACGCGACAAACGCCGATAGTACACTGTTGCCATGCCGCAACTATTTTTCGAGCGTCAGCTATGCCCCTGAGCGATACAGCAACGACCGAGGAGTTTCGCGCCTCTGCGAATCGTCATCTGTGGCTCGATAATCGCGACTGGACACAGATGGAGGCAGGTGGCGAGCCAATCATCGCTGTTGAGGGCGACGGAGTTCGTGTCACTGACTCCGACGGGCATTCATGGATAGACGTGAATGGCGGATATGCGTCCGTCAACATTGGTTATGGGCGTACCGAGATGGCCGACGTGGTTTATGACCAGATGGCTGCCCTCAACTACATGCCGCAGCGATCAGCCATTCCTCCGACCGTCAACCTGGCCCGTAAACTGGCACAGATCACACCCGGTACGTTGAGTCGTTCCTTTCTCGTCAGTAGCGGCGCTGAAGCCAACGAGACAGCCATTAAGGTCGCAAGAGCCTACCACCATCGAAATGGAGAGCCTGGCCGCTACAAAATCATCAGCCGCTTTGGCTCGTATCACGGCGATCTGGGACTTGTCCAATGGCTCGGAACCCGACCCGACCATAGCACTGCCGATTATGAGCCCGCCTATCCTGGTATGGTGTACGCTCCGCAGCCGAACGCATACCGATGCGGTGCAGGCGATCTCTCACCGTCCAAGTGCGCCGTGCGGTGCGCGAAAGCCGTCGAGGAACTCATCCGCTTCCATCAACCGAGCACCGTCGCTGCCGTTATCGCCGAGCCAGTTACCAATGACGGCATCGTCCCTGGCGACGAATATTGGCCTATGTTGCGGGAGATTTGTAACGAATACGGCGTCGTTCTCATCGCCGACGAGGTCACGACGGGATTCGGTCGAACCGGCAAGATGTTTGGCTTGGAGCACTGGGATGTCGAGCCGGACATCATGACTGTCGCGGGCGGTATGAGCAGCAGCTACATGCCCGTTGCCGCCACTATTGCGACAACGGTGATTGCCGACCGTTTTGCTGGCCCTGATTCATTGTTCAAGCACGTTTTCACCTTCGCCGGGCACCCAGTCGCGGCGGCAGTTGCGCTGAAAAACATCGAGATCATCGAGTCTGAAAACCTTGCCGACAAGACCGCTAAAGTCGGCGATTACCTTAAGGAGTCGTTGACGACTCTAATCGCAGACCACTCGATAATCGGTGATGTCCGTGGCATTGGCCTACTTCTAGCAATCGAGCTCCTAAGCGACCGCGCAACTAAGGCGGGTCTTGATCCTGTGATGGACATTCCAAAGCGTTTGACTGCCAAATTCAAGGATCGTGGCCTCATCCTTCCAGTCCGAGGGAACATTGTCTCTATCGCGCCTCCGCTAACAATCACCGAACCCGAAGTCGACGAAATCGTACACGCCATCGACCTTGCCTTGTGGGAGATTGAGGGCGAGCTTGGCATCGCGTCATTCGCATGAGCGGAAAGCCGGAGCATTTCATTTGACCACTCTCTCGAAAACAGAAGACCTTCGTCGAGCCGCACTCGACTACCTATGGATGCACAACCGCAGCTGGATCGACATGGCCGAACATGGCGAGCCTCTCATTATGGTAGAGGGCGACGGCATCCGCGTGAAGGACTCGGAGGGTCGCACGTGGATAGACCCTAACGGCGGCTACGTCTCAGTCAACGTAGGGTACGGGCGTACCGAGATCGCCGAGGCCGCACGCGAGCAGATGCGCAAGCTCCCGTACTACCCACAGGGCACGACAACAGAGCCACTTATCCGCTTGGCAGAGAAGCTTGCGGAGCTTGCGCCCGGCTCGATGGAGCGTGTCTTCCCGGTCAACGGTGGGTCTGAATCGACCGAGACCGCTATAAAAATTGCACGGGCGTACCACAAACGAAATGGACAGCCGGGCCGCTACAAGATCATCAGCCGCCGGCACTCATATCACGGCGCAACTGGTGGTGTTCTCTCGATGGCGGGAAGTGGCGAGGGCGACCGCTCAGACTACGAGCCGTTCTACCCCGGCATGATCTACGCACCGCAGCCGAGTCCGTATCGATGCGAGTTGGGCGGGGCCACGCCATCCGAGTGCGCTGTCCTTTGTGCCAACGCCGTCGAAGACCTGATCCTCATGCACGGGCCGGAGACCATCGCGGCGTTCATCGGCGAGCCGGTATCGAGCAACGCGGGCAACGCCGCTCCTGGTGACGAATACTGGCCGATGATACGCGATATGTGCGACCGCTACGGCATCCTGCTCGTGGCCGATGAGGTCATTTGCGGGTACGGGCGCACGGGCCAATGGTTTGGCATGAACAACTGGAATATCGTTCCCGACATCATGGGAACGGCCAAGGGTATCGTTAGCAGCTACCTCCCCTTCGCGGCGACAGTCGCCAAGAAGGAAATTGCCGATGTCTTCGCTGGTGACGACAACTATTTTCGTATGACAAACACCTTCGGAGGTCATCCGGTCGCCGCTGCAGCCGCTCTGAAAAACATCGAGATCATCGAGTCGGAAGGCATGGTCGAGAACTCCGCCCGAATGGGCGAATATTTTCGAGAGCAGCTTCGAGACCTCCAGCAAGACCACTCTTTCATAGGTGACGTACGTGGCCTCGGTCTGATGAACACCGTCGAACTCGTGAGCAACCCTGAGACCAAGGCCGATTTCGACCCGGAGCTTCGTGTCCAGGAGCGCCTCGGCGACAAGTTTTACGAAAAAGGCCTGATCCTCAAGCCCGTCGGCCAGTTTATCAATATGGGGTCGCCGCTCTGCATCACTACCGGCGACATCGACGAAATCGTGAATATCCTCGACGATTCTTTCCGAGAGTTAACTGCCGAGGTACCCCAGGTTTTGAATTGAGCTTGCATCATTAGTCACTATTATTTTCACAATCAGGAATATCTATGACGAATCATGGCAATCGCCGGACGCGCAGTAACGCGCCTAGGGTCGCAATCTTTATCGACGGTAGCAATCTGTACCATAGCCTGCAGGAAAACTGTCGGAGGTACGATGTCGACTTCGCCGCCTTCGGGCTGAAGCTGGCCAATGGCCGAGACCTGCTCCGTGTCTACTATTACAACGTATTGCGTGAGCAAGACCGCGACCCCCAGGCGTACCAGGACCAGCAGAAATTCCTCACCGCCCTGTACAACACTCCCTACATGGAGGTGCGTCTCGGCGGCTCGAAGATGCGCGGGCAGACCGCTGTAGAAAAGGGTATCGACATCATGGTCGCGACGGACCTCCTGAAGTTCGCCTGGGACGATCTTTACGACGTGGCGATTCTCGTAAGCGGTGACGGGGACTTCGCGTATGCAGTCGAGACCGCCAAGAATATGGGGAAGCACGTCGAGATAGCCGCGTTTACAGCGAACCTATCTCAGGATCTCGCCAACGCCGCCGATGACCGCCACTTCTTCACGCCAGAGTATTTCACTGACATCTGGAGCAGAGGTCGGCGCGATGCTCGTTCCGCAACCAATTCCCAGAACCGACGAAATGAGCCGCGTGACGGAGCCACGGAAGTGCAAAAACCGCAGCAACATAAAGGGCCTAGACGCTTTTTCAACAAACTTCGCGGCGGTGACGGCGACGCCTAGAAAGCGTCCTCGGCACCGGCAATGGCTTCCAAATCTTCTCGGGTATAGGAGCCCAAACTTCTGAAATCGAACTCGGTGTAGTTCTTCACCCAGCGCAGCGCGATTTTGCCTGCCTTCGGGTACCGCTCCGCAGCCGTTGTATAAAGTTTCTTGTGCTGCTCGTTCCCATCCTCAACCTCTTCCTTCAATAGCCTAAGAATGTCATCGACTTCATTGAGGACGAGTTGTTTTACGAGCGCGAAGTCGTGGACTTCGCCCGTCGTGGTGTCCTTCGCACTATGGATAATGCGTTGAGCTACCTGCGCCGCCGACATACGCCCGGTGGCCAGGTCTTCCATGAGCGGTCCGTGCAACCCCGGCTTTCCCGCCAGGCTGTCGATGCCCTTTGCACCACGTCCATTGAGCCAGCCCTCGACGTACTCGATAACCATACGGACGTTGCGTCGGGTGCCCTCCACCGTGATCGGTCCCTCTGGCACCTTGATCTCGATCGGATAGTTGTCCGGATCGGCCATTTCGAGTGTCGGTTCCCAACCTGAGCCTCGCAGCTTCTTGAAAGGGTCTGCCGCCGTCTTCATGTGGAAGATGTGGGCGACCCAAGCTCGGATGAAGCCCTGATTCGCCTCCCACTCCTTGTCCGCCGTGATCGATGCTGCCGCAGCCTTATTCACCGCTTCGTCGCGGGATGGGAGCGCCGTAGCCATGCCGCCAATCGGTACCGCACCGTGTTTGAGACAGATCGCAACGAGCCGTCGAAAAATGTTCGCCAGGAAATCGGTCGTCTTGATATCCACTCCGAATCGATCGGGCCACACCTGGTTCGGGTCGGCCATGATGAACTCGAAAATGCTCGCCTTGAAGTCCCAGCGTGCAGCGTTCAGTCCGGCGGCATAAGGGCCGAGCGCGTACAGCATCTCCTCCATCTGGTATGCCGCAGGCAGCGATTCAACTAGCGGGACGCCGCGGATTACGTCATCGTCGCTAAGTCCAAGATACTGTTTGCTGAAATCGAAGAAGTCTTTCCAGAATCCTGCTTCGTTAGCGGATTCCATTTTCGCCAGATAGAAATACAGCCCTTGACCATGTGCCATTTGTGCACGACCCGCGTGAAAAATTGTTAGCGCCGTACCGAGAATTGCAGCAGAAGCGGGCTTGTCGTCGATAGTTAGTTCCGGCTCATCGAGATGCAGCCCGCGCTCGCGGTGCATGAAGAACGGCAACTCGCCGTCCTGAATCTTGTAGTGTCTTCCCCGAGCCTCGTCCCGATACTCCAGTGTTCGCTCTACCGCTGCGAGACGATTTCGAGCCGCGGTCACAGTGTCGATAAGCCGATGCCCTGCCGCATCTTCGTCGTCGTCCAGGTCGCCGACCGCTCGCTCTCCCTCTGGCCCAGGATTCAAGGCGTTGATAAACATGCTGGTGATCGAGGCAGGCCCTGTGATCTCGATTCCCGGCCTCATCAGGTCTTCTGGTACCGGCGGAACTCTCCAGTCTGTCGTATTGATGTCAGAAGTTGCCAAATGACGAGGCATGATGCCTTGCTCAATAGCTTTTCTCAGCACCCCGGCCCGCTTGGCGCGCAGCTCATACACTCGATCGACAAACTCGTCATGCAAAGCGACGAGATACTCTAGGAACTCTGGCGTGAGTACCTCTGCCGCCCCATCGACGTCCGTATAGTTGACTCGATTACTCACCGCGCTCACCGCTACCTCCGCTATCTGGTCGTCAATTTGAGGCAACATCGTACCACAGGCGCGCCGATACGAGCGGGTAAATACGGTTGCCAGCCCGACAGCGTTACGGTAGTATTCGAGCAACCTTCGCCGCAATCGGGCGTACCTGGAGATATTGCTCTTGTACGACGTGATCGTCGCCGGGGCAGGACCGGCTGGAAACGTTGCGGCTCTGCAACTGGCCGACCTGGGGCACGACACGCTTGTGGTCGACTTCCGCACCAACCTCGGCGATAAGCTGTGCACTGGCATCATTGGACGCGAGTGTGCCTTACGCTACCCTCCGCATCCCGACGATATCTACCACGAGGCGACGTCCGCCACCGTCGTCGCCCCGTCCGGCGCTACTCATGACGTCGACAACGCTGAACCACAGGCTTATGTAATCAACCGCGTAAGGTATGTCGCTTCCCTGGCGAAACGCGCTGAGGAAGCTGGAGCCTCGTTCCGGCTCGGGGAGAGAATCACGGGTGTCCTCCGCACTGAGAACGGCATTCGAATAACCACAAAAAGCGAAGCCGCAGAATCCATATATGAAGCCAGAGCACTCGTCGTTGCCACCGGATTCAACTCCCCGCTTCTTCACATGGTCGGACTCTATCGAGACCCAGGTCAGGCATATATGGTTGGATGCCAAGCGGTTGTAGATGCAAGTGACCTTAGCCAGACAGAGGTCTACGTCGGCGACTCAATAGCTCCGGGTTCATTCGGATGGCTCGTGCCGATGGTCGATAATCGAGCGCTCGTTGGCGTCGTCTCTCGGGAAAAGCTGAACGGTCACCTCAATCACTTTATCGACAATTTGAAGGACTCGGGCAAGATAAACGGCGTGATCAAGGAGCCCGAACGCTGGGGCATACCTATTCAGCCGCTGCGAAAAACCTATGCCGACAGGATCGTGGTCGCGGGGGATGCGGCGGGACTCGTGAAACCGACCACCGGCGGCGGAATATACTACGCTATACTGTCCGGCGAGATCGCCGCTTCGGCCCTTCACGAGGCGCTTGCGGCGGACGACTTCTCGGAACTCCAACTGAGTGCATATGAAGTGGAGTGGAAGCGACTAATAGGCCGCGAGCTAAGGGTTGGGTTCTACGCCCGTAGGCTGTTCGAGAGCATCGGCGACAGCAACCGGGAGCGCTTGATTAACCAATTTCTGTCTACTAAGGTCCAGCGCGAACTGCTTGCTTCGAAAAACTTCTCGTTCGACTGGCATAGCAGCGTCATCAACAGCATCATGAAACACAGCGAATTGGGGCAAGCCATTCGATCTCTCGGGCCGATCGTCACACCGTTCCTATCGAAGCTCCAACGCTCGTCGGTCTCTTGAAACCCACTAACCGAGCATCGTTTGTAAAAGCGCCATGCGGATGAACAGCGCGTTCTCGGCCTGCCGATAATTCGCCAGGCGATTGTCGCTCACGAGCACCTCGAAGTCGCCGCTTCGCTGCATCGGGTCGAGAATCACACAAGTCGGTTTCAATTTAGCCATGAACTTCTCGTCGATACGCAGATTGAAAGTACCGCGCGACTTCAATAACTGCACATGGGCCAGAGTTCGAGGTCCATTCAGGTAGATAGCATCGACTTCGGATACTGATTCGAGAGTCCCCGATTCGAATGTAACGCCACGCCGCTCGCATTCGGAGATCACGTCTGGGTCGGCCTGACCGCTAAAGGGAATCTGGATAATTGTCACGCCCTTGTACATCGCAAGCCCCTGGAGAAACGCGCTGACGTTCCGATGGTCGAGCCGGCCAACAACCGCCACGCGAGTTCCATCGATTGCCCCAATCTCTCGTTTAAGAGTGTATAAATCTGTGAGCGCCTGAGTCGGATGATCGTCGATGCTTCCACCGTTAATTAGCGGCATTGATTGTGCGTCCGCCTCAGTCTCTGCCCGATCCATCACGCCCTGATCACTGCTACGAAGCACGACCATATCCATGTGCATGGCAGCAAGGTTGGCTATAATGTTCTCGATGTAGGCAGGTGAGTTGACCGGAAAGAACTGCCCAGCATCTTCGGTGACATAGGGTGTCCCTCCGAGCAGACCCATCGCCCGCTCAAACGAGGTCCTGGTCAGGAAACTCGGTTCGTAGAAAAGAAGATAGAGAGAACGCCGACTGAGGGACTGCCCGACATTGTCTTTCTGTCGCAGAGACTCTGCCAGTGGAAAAAGCTCTGATTCAACCCATTCCCTATCTAACTGTTGCGTCCTCGTGAGGCGCAGGAATTTTGCCATCGACATTCACCTTCTGCAATTGCTTCTACCAGCCTACCATACGAAGCCATCGACGAAGCCAGCTAAAGTGATGTCACACGAATGACAGAACTGAACTCTCAACGACGTATGTCAATTCGATCGTTCTTGGTCTATTGGACGCCAATGCTCGTTTGGATGGTCGTCATCTTTGCCGGGTCGAGCCTGACCGCCGACACAGTGACCGAGCGCACCCGAGATATCAGCCCGGCGTTCATTTCATCGTACTTGAGGCTCGTTGCTGCCCACATGGCAGAATACGCGATTCTCGCGGTACTTGCTTATTGGGCATTCCAGACAATTGAGAGCCTGGCGTTGCGGACATTGTGGATGGCGGTGATTGTTTTCACCACCCTGTACGCTATCTCCGACGAGGTCCACCAGGCGTTCACTCCGGGACGCGCGCCGAGCGTAGAGGACGTGATATTCGATACCCTCGGCGGAACCGTAGGGGTGATATTCGCTGAGATTCTGTCGCGCAGACTGCGTGCTAGTCGGGCGTCGTCCAGTCGATGAAAACATACGAGACGCCCGATAATATCGTCGAGTTGCTTAACGGCATCATTTCTTCAGCAGCCAAGACTGGCTTGTACGGATCTCGTCTCGCAGGCATCCGATCGATATCGACCCCCAACGACTTTCGAGCGATTTCAGCGACATTGCTTTCCGAGCTCCGCAGCCAAAAGTTACGACACGTTCTGGGAGAGGCGGACAAGATCGACTGGATAGTAGCTGCAAGCGAGGGACAGTCCCCTGCACTTGCCGCGATCGCTGAAAGCGCCGATGAAGGGGCGATTCGTTACGATATTCTTGCCGACGCGGTCAAAGAACGCATACCGCTTGATGAATCGACCGTGTGTGTCGTCGTGTCAACACCTGACCGACGTTACTTCGCCTCGGAAATCGCCACAATCTTGATTGCAGCCGGAGCACAAGCGCACGTATTTACGGATAAGGGGAGGATTCGCGCGTATCAGCGGATCGACATCGTGGCTCCAAAAATCGTCGTCATGTTGTCAGATCGGATGTCCGAAGAAAGGCTCCCAGAAAGCGTCGAGTTGTGTATCAGCTTCAACCGCGAGCATCGCTTGTCGCGATTGCCGCAGCTCGACGTCTACCAGGTCGATGGTCTTGGGTTTCTCGGCCATTCAGCTGATCGGCAAACCTATGCCCTCAACAGCGACACCTTTTATTTCGAGCAGTCTGATGACCGCGAGCTAATCGTCACGCCGTTGTACTCCCGAGTTCAACCTGCGTTGCGAGTGCGGACTGGAGACAGGGTTGAATTCCTCTCTCAGTCTCGGATGCGATTCATATAAGCCTAGCTGGGCATTACCCCATTACCCCCAGCTGGTCTTTCGGGTACAATGCCCTGCCAAACGCGACATGAGAGTGCGTCATGTATTTTAAGCAAAACGACGCGTCCGATGTCCACGAGACCCCGAACGCGTATGATGGCGAAGGAGTCATCTTTCGGCGCAATCTCTTTCGACAGGAGAGCAAACTGCCGGTAGGCATATCGGTATGGGAGTTAGAGCCTGGTACGAGTGAGGGTCACCATGCTCACGGCGGTGATGAAGAGTTAGAAGAGATCTACTGCTTTCTTGAAGGAGAGGGCGTGATGTCGGTCGACGGAAAGGATGTCCCTATCGTGGCGGGCGATTCGATCATGGTTCCGCCCGGCGTCGATCACGGCTTTCGCAACACTGGCAACAGCCTGCTGAAGCTCGTCCTTATCTGGGGGAAACCGCAGGAATAGTTTTTGATATACCGATTCTGATTCAAGGAGCGACTGCAAAATGCCCGGTGGAAACGTATACGAAAGACTTGGAGTACGGAAAATTATCAACGCCGCGTCCTGGCGGACGAATGTCGGAGGCAGCATGATGCCGCCACCGGTTAGGCAAGCGATGGACGAGGCGGCCCAGTGGTTCGTCGACCTTGGCGAACTCAACGCCCGTGCGGGCGAGGTCATCGCTAAATTCACAGGTGCCGAGGCGGGACTCGTGACAGCAGGTTCCGCTGCTGGGATGCTTCTCGAAGCTGCCGCGTCGATGACGGGAACAGACCAGGCCAGGATTGACCGCTTACCTGACAGCAGGGGTATGAAGGACGAAATCGTCATCCATCGCTTCCAGCGAGTGACCTACGACCGCTGTTTCCGTGCTGCGGGTGCAACACTCGTCGAAATCGGCGATTCTGGCGGGACCGAAGAATGGGAGCTAGAAAACGCGATCAACGAGAATACCGCCGCCGTAGCGTACATTATCGCCGCGCGCCAGAGCGGTGCCATTCCCCTGCAGAGGACCGTCGAGATCGCTCATGCACATGGAGTTCCGGTAATCGTGGACGCGGCCGCCATGCTTCCGCCGCCGGAGAACCTTACTCGCTACGTCGATATGGGCGCCGACTTGGTCAGTTTCAGCGGCGGCAAAGGGGTCCTCGGCCCGCAGTCCACAGGAATCCTATGCGGAAGCGCCGAAATGATTCAGGCAGCCTCCATGAACGGTGCTCCGAATCAGGGTGTAGGCAGAACGGCCAAAGTCTGCAAGGAAGAAATCGCTGGCCTGGTTACAGCACTTGAGCTTTTTGTCGACACCGATCACGACGCCGCGTTCGCCCGATGGGAGTCGATGGCGGAGAATATGGCAACGCAGATCGGAAAAATTCCGGGATTGGATGCTCAGTACTTTCCTGCGACGCCTGGATTAGACGAGTTTGAGAGCGCCACCCCACGTGTCTACATTTTCGCCGAAGTCGATTCGAAAGTAAATTTGGCCGACGTTGACGAGAGACTGAAGCTGGGCGATCCGCCGGTCTATACCTACCCTGCTGAACATGGAAGGGGAATCGCTCTAAGTCCCGTTAACCTTGTTGAAGGCGAGGACGAGATGGTTGTGCAGCGATTCAACGAGGTGATGTCAGCGACATAAAGCTCCATCGTGGACCAGGGGTGCTTAGGGCAAGAGACTGAATTGCGAAAGCAAGCGTTAGTTCAGTCCTGGGATTCTAGCCACGCCGCCTCAAAGAAATCAGCGCCCTGCATCATCTGGGTTTTTTGCCGTACGATCATGCCCCGCACACGCGGCAGGTAGTCGTTGATCCATCGCTCGTCGGAACGAAACGCCTCGCGTGCTTCCTCGTAGTGGGCGTAGTCGCGGTAGGCCCAAATGTGTACTACCCGGTTCAGAGTGCCGATGTCGGTGTAGTACCAGCCTGCGAGTTTTACACCGTGACTCTCCCGCACCGGCAAGGCCACCTCGCGTACGGCAGCCATATATTCCGGTATTTTCCCCATCGCGATATCGTAGGTCCGCATGTCGTAGATCACTGATTCATACCTCGAATGTTGCTCTTCATTACATTGTCCGTCCGACGCTTCCAAGCTCGCTCTTGAACCGCTGCTCCACCGATAGGACCGTCAACGGGTTTTCGGGCCACTCTTGCGGTGGTACGTGAGATAGCCTCAGTAGAATTCTGGAAAGTTGTGCGACATAGTCCCGCAACTCGCGGGGCCGCACTTTGTCCGCTGTGTCGTGCGGCTCGTGATGGTAGCCCGCATCGGGATGCCGTCCGACGAATCGCCATCGCCACAGCATCGCTGCCGGAATCGCGGCTCGCGAAAACGAGAACCCGTCGGCTGACGTATCGACGTGGTCGAGCACGTGACACTGGAGCCCATCACCCATCGAGTCCAGTGTCTCCTGTAGCAACGACCGCAGGTGCGGGAATTGAAGTACTACGCCCTTGATCGGCCCTGTCGCCACTTCATCCAGGTTGATCGCCAATCTCGGCGGCGTTTCCGGTCCGTAGTGTCGTTTAACGAAGGCCGCCGAGCCCTGGTGGTTCTGCTCCTCCGCGCTCCAAGTGCAAAATCGAATCGTGCGCCCGGGACGAGTGTCCAGCGAATTCAAAACACGCGCTGTTTCAAGCACAACCGACGTGCCAGACGCATTGTCGTTGCCGCCAGGACTGTCGATCACCGTGTCGTGATGCGCACCCACGACGATACTTTCGTCGGGCCACTGTGCCCCTTCCAGATCGGCAACGGCATTAAAGGCCGACGAAGCAAACGACCGGGTCGAAACGGAAAGGCGGAGACGGTTGCCCTCGGCGGCGCAGGCCCGGAGGTACGAGCCTCCCTCTCGCGTCGTCGTGACAGATGGAACGGGGTGTGGCTGCACTTGCCCTGCTCGTCCGGCTTTACGCTTGTCCGTCGCATGCCAGTATTCGAGATGGCCGCCGCTCTTTGGATCGACCACTACCACAGCCGAAACGCCCTTTGCTGCCAGACTCGCTATTCGTTCAGAATGTGGAATCGGGTTGCTGAACGGCTCAGGGCCAAGGTTCATCATCGCGATGCTTCCTACAAGCCTTTCGCTCGAAGTCTCAATCTCGTACGGCATCCCAAAGCCCACATCAACTATTGGTGCTTCGACCTCAACCGATTGGCAGTTCAGCATCGGAAGCACATCAACTGGCTTGTCGTCGCCGATAACAGTCGCGTGGACAGGACCATGATTCCATCCATCCAAATCGAACTCTTCGAGTAACGCTTCCCCGTATCCAGATTCGATCATTTGACCGCGAATGTACTCAGCAGCCTTGCGTTCGGCATCGGTCGATGCCCATCGCGGGCCGATCCGTCGGCAAAGTTCATCGACATGGCGCTCGATTTTCGAGCCGACCCATGCCTCACCGGCGATTTGCTTGTCTATTGACGTCCAGTCGATATTCATGGCGTTACATCGTCCTCCCGGTGCCACCGATTTCACGCTGCAAGCGTGCCTCGACGCCTTCGACGGTCTCAGGGTTGTCCGGCCAATCCGTCGGCGGGATGTGCGATAGCCTGAGAAGTGTCCGTGCCAGGAACGCGACGTACTCTTTCATCTCGCGCGTTGGCACCTTGTCGACCGTGTCCCAGGGCTCAGCCCGGAAGTTCGAGTCCGGGTGCCGACCAACGAAGCGCCATCGCCAGATTATCGCGTATGGAATCGCGCTGCGGGCGAACGAGAAGCCGTCGTTGGAATTATCGAGCATCGGCATGACGTGGCACTTCAGTCCCTCACCTAGCTCGTCAAGTGTGCGCTGTACCAGAGGCCGCAAATGCGGAAACTGCAACACCATCCCTTTTATCGGCCCAGCCGCTAACTCGTCGAGATTGACCACCAACCGTGGCTGGGGTTCAGGCCCGTAATGTTGCCTTACGTAGGCCGCTGAACCCTGATGGTTCTGCTCCTCGCCGCTCCACGTGCATGCTCGAATGTTCATGCCCGGCGAGATACCGAACTCTTTGCGCAACCCCGCAAGCAGCCTCATGATTTCCAGCAGCACGACGAGCCCGGAACCGTCGTCTACCGCGCCGGGCGAGCCCATGTAGGTGTCCTGATGAGCGCCGAGTACGAGTGATTCACCCGACCACGACGTGCCAGGAAGATCAGCAACGGTGTTGTAACAGGGTGCAATGAACGATCTGCTCTCGACTTTTATATCGAGTGTCTTGCCCGCCGCCCGCTGCAACCGAACACCGTCTTCGCGATGAGTCTGGACCGTCGCCAATGGATGAGGCAGCACGTCGCCCGCCTTTTCGTTCCATCGCTTGTCTGTGGCGCGAATCGTCTCAATATGACCCCCTGACCTGGGCTCGAATGCAACAGCAGCCACGCATCCTACCTTCGCCAGATTGCGGAGTCGCTCCGGCAACGGCACGGGGGAACTGAACGGCTCATCACCACCATTGACGACGGCGATGCTTCCACGGAGGATGTGTTGTTGAGACTCTATCTCGTGCGGCATACCGAACCCTACGTCGACAAGTGGAGCCTGAAGATTGACCGGCGGGCAGTGAATCATCGGCACGAGGGTAATGGGTATGTCATCCTCGACCACCCTACCCTCGCAATGCGAAAAATCCCAGGCCTTCAGTTCGAATTCCTCGGAGCGCGGATCGGTCAGCCCAAACTCCTCGAATCGCTCCTGAATGTAGGTGCCCGCAGCGAAGTCACCGGCTGTACCTGCCCATCGAGGGCCAATGCGCTCGCATATCTCGTACAGGTGCTCATCGAGACGAGAGCCGATAAAAGCTTCGCCCATGAGCCACTTGTCGATCACCATCCAGTCCAGATTATTGGTCATGATGTTGTATCCTGATGATATGGTCTCTACGAAACTCTCTCAAGCCCCTGTATGTGCGCTCAAACATCGATCTCACCGCCGCCTGACAGTATCACGCAGACCGTCCGTCGTAAATGCCACGAAGGTTCAATTTGGCCCGCGAGCATGGCATAATGCACCAAGTTAAAACGTCGCCCGATCACACGGAAATTGACCGAACAAGATCGAATAGCTGGTAACACCGCGTCGTGGTTCCTTTTATCCGAGGATGGCAAACCACTTGGTCAAATCTATCGTAGCGGCGAGCGAGTCGAGCCTGTGATCGGAGAGACGCTAGCGGCCAGCAAACGGTGGAAACGAGCAGAGGTCGTTAGTTTCCGAGAGTTGCCCTCGACCTGCGCGGTGCGTCGATTTCAGGTGATAGTTCGTATAGTGGAGTAGAGGTACCAACAATGGACAAACTGAACGTTGGGGTTATCGGTTGTGGCGGCCACGCGCGCAGTCATTTCGACATGATCGCCGCCGAGCCACGTATCCACTTGGCGGCTATCGCGGAACTGGACGAAACACGTCGAGACACCGCCGCAGGACAATACAAGCCGGACGCTGCGTACTCGGACTACCGAGAGATGCTCGACAAGACCGACCTCGACATCGTCCACGTCGTTACTTTGCCCGGTCACCTGAAGCCCATCGTCCTCGACTGCCTGGAGCGTGGCCTCAACGTTTCGGTCGAGAAGTCACCAGGTATGGACTCTGCTGACACTCAAGAGATGGCGACCGCCGAAAAACGAAGCACTGCCAAGGCCATTGTCTCGCTGAATAGGCGTTATTTTCCGGAAGTTCTCGCAGTTCGACGACTCGCACTCGAAAACGGAGGGCCGGTTCACTGCGCGGCGACATACAATAAACCTCTCGCGATTCCGGCCGATGTTCTCGGTACGCTGCTACCCGACTCGATTATCTCCGACGCCATCCACCATGTAGACCTCATTCGATGGCTCGCTGGTCCCTTCGAGGACAAGGCGGCGATTCCGACCAAGGTTTACTCAGAGGTCACCGAAGGCGCTCGTCCTGGCGAGCAGCGGCAGAGTGCCTCGATCCGCTTCGACACGGGTGCCATTGGCTCCCTTAATAGCCACTTCGGCGTGGGCGGTCGGATCCAGCGCGCGGAAATACATGCCACTGATTTCTCGGCATATCTCGACCTGACAAAAGGGCGGAATATCGAGATGTATCGAGCGACGCCAAACGCTGATGGCACCACGACCGGCGGTCCGTCAGATGAGCCGCTGGACATCGATTCAGTGGGTGGGCCGGGGTTCAACGAAGTAACTCACTTCGTCGACTGTATTCTGGAAGACCGTACCGCTTGGTCGAATCTCGACGACATCGTGATCACCATGAAGCTCTGCGAGGCTATCCGTGCTGGCCACAAGGGCAAGTTCGAGGCGTAGGAGTTTTATACAAAAATGTCCATGAAACTCTCTGTCTCAATGCGCGTCGCTGAGGACATGTTCGACAAGCGTCAGGCAGCTATGTCGATGGAAGACATGGCTCGGTTGGCGAAGGAAAACGGTTTCCACGCCGTCTGCATGAGAGCATCGCAGGTCGGCACGCAAACACCGCTGGAAGTCGTTCGCGAGAAATCCGTGTTCTTGAAATCGCTAGATCTTGCGGTCTCGATGGCGACCGGCGACTTCCCTATACCTGAGAACAACGGGCACGGCCCAGACGCGCTCCGAAACATCACGCCGTACCTTGATCTTGCTGAAGCTCTTGATTGCGATCTTCTCCGTATCTGTATGAAGACCGACGAAGACGTCGAGTGGGCCCAACGCGCGTCGGACGAGGCGGCTGAGCGCAATATTCGCTTGGCCCATCAAAGCCATCACAACAGCCTGTTCGAGCAGGCCGAACGCTCGGTCGAAGTAGTCAAACAGGTCAACCGGCCCAACTTCGGCATCATCTACGAGCCCGCCAATCTCCAGACCTGTGGCGAAGATTACGGCCCTGAGACAATCAAGATGTTCGAGCCGTATCTGTTCAACGTCTATCTGCAAAATCAGATCGTCCGGCCCGGCGGTGATACGAAAGTCGACACTTGGAGTCGCGGCCCGGTCGAGTTCGACCAGATTCCCATATGGGACGATCGCGGAATCGACTTCCCGCTCATCATGAATGCCCTCGACGAGATCGGCTACGAGGGCTATGTGACCGTTCATCAGGCGTCAGCAGGCATCGGCGGTCCGGCAATGGCAATAACAGAAAGCGGTCGCTACCTACGTTCTATCGGAGACTTCTCTGAATGAAGGTACATTTGGTCGACGGTACATATGAACTGTTCCGAGCCCACTTTGGCGCACCTCCGATTGAGGCACCCGATGGCAGGATCGTCGGTGCCGTACGCGGTCTGATGCAAACGCTTCTGCTCCTCTTAAGGCAGGACGAGGTCACGCACGTTGCTGTCGCCTACGACCACGTGGTGGAGTCGTTCCGCAACAACCTGTTTGACGGCTACAAGACCAGCGAAGGGATGCCCGAAGAGTTGCTCGCCCAATTCGACTTGGCTGAGATCGCAACCGAGGCACTCGGCATAGTGACCTGGCCGATGACCGAATTCGAGGCCGACGATGCCATAGGCAGTGCAGCAGTCCGATTTGCCGAGGATCCACACGTCGAACAAGTCGTGATTTGTTCACCGGACAAGGATTTGATGCAGCTTGTTCGGGGAGACAAGATTGTGAGCCTCGATCGTCGAAAAGATATCGTTGTGAATTATTCGGGTGTCATAGAAAAATTCGGCGTGGAGCCAGAGTCGATACCCGACTATTTGGCCCTGGTGGGGGATACTGCCGACGGTATCCCCGGTGTGCCTCGATGGGGCGCGAAAAGCTCCTCGATAGTACTTGCGCGATACAAACACATCGAAGAAATTCCCGATAATTCCCTACTTTGGGATGTCACCGTACGCGGAGCCAAAAGCACGGCCGACAGCCTTGCGGAGAATCGCGGCCCCGCTGCTCTGTACAAGGAACTAGCAACGCTCCGACTCGACCTGCCGCTGGCCGAGAACCTCGACGACCTCGAATGGAAAGGTGCTCGCCGAACCGCTTTTCTTAGCATCTGCGACGAACTGGGGTTCAACCAACTCAAAACTAGCCCAACGAAATGGATTGATGATTAGGAGACTTGATGGCAACGGAAACCACTGTGAAAAAAACTTACAAGGTTGTCGGCACTCGCCCAGTCCGGCATGACGGCATCGAGAAGGTAACCGGACAGGCGCTGTACGGTGCTGACATCGACCTTAACGGTCTGGTACACGGCAAGGTGCTCCGGAGCCCTCACGCCCACGCGCGGATCCTGTCCATTGACACCAGCAACGCTGAAGCCTACCCGGGTGTTCATGCCGTGATAACAGGAACCGACCTAACCCAAGCAGGCCCAATGCCAAGAGGTGGTGGTGGCCCACGGACGGATGTCACCCTGGCGCAGAGTAAGGTGCTGTACAAAGGACATCCCGTCGCGGCGGTTGCCGCGATCAATGCTCACATTGCTGAGGAAGCACTGAAACTCATTGAAGTTGAGTATGAGCCGCTGCAGTCGGTATCAAACGTCGACGACGCTATCGCGCCAAACGCACCCGTCCTTCACGAAAATTGGGCCGACCCGGCGAACGCCCTTCCCGACTCCGAGATTGACTCGCCGAACGTCGCCAACACGGAGCGGTATGGCTTTGGCGATCTCGATAAGGGTTTCGCTGAGGCTGACCACATCTTCGAGCGCGAATTTCGCACGAAGACCGTTCATCAAGGCTACATCGAGCCGCAAAACGCCACGGCGTCATGGTCTCCCGAGGGCAGACTAACGATATGGTGCAGTTCCCAGGGGCACTTCGGTGTCCGCGACGCGGTTGCCACGATTCTTGGCATCCCGATCTCTGGCATCAAGGTCGTGCCGATGGAGATCGGCGGCGGCTTTGGTGGCAAGCTGTTTCCGTATCTTGAGCCACTAGCCGCTTTGCTGTCGAAGAAAACTGGTCGCCCTGTCAAGATGACCATGTCGCGAGCCGAGGTACTTGAGGCAACCGGTCCGACTGCCGGGAGCCATACCACGGTCAAAATCGGTGTTACCAACGAGGGCCGCATGACAGCGGCCACCGGAAAATTCCTGTTCGAGGGAGGAGCATATTCCGGTGCCCCATTGCCTGGTGCCTGTGTCGCCATATTCGCCCCCTACACTATCGAGAACGTCCGAGTCGATGGCTATGACATCGTGACGAACAAGCCGACAACTCGTGCATACCGGGCACCCGGCGCACCTATCGTTGCCCATGCCACGGAGAGCGTGATAGACGAAATATCAAAAACTCTCGGCATCGACCCGATGGAGCTTCGCTTGCTCAATGTCGCGCGTGAAGGCGACCGGCGCACTGACGGTATCTTGAATAACCGAATTGGTGCTGAGGAAGTTATGCAGGCCGTGAGGTCGCACCCGCATTACAACGCTCCCCTGGTTGGCGACAATAGAGGACGAGGAGTAGGCATGGGCTTCTGCCGCAACAACTCTGGTCCGGCCAGCGTTATTGCCAACGTGTTGGACGACGGCACGGTTAGTCTGGTCGAGGGTTCCGTCGATATCGGCGGCTCACGCACAGCCGTTGCACAGCAACTCGCAGAGGTGCTCGGTATTCCCGTCGAAGACGTAAACCCCAGCATCGGCGACACCGACTCTATTGGCTTTACCTCTAATACCGGTGGCAGTGGCGTTGCCTTCAAGTCCGGCTGGGCCGCGTATGAAGCGGCTCAAGACATAATTCGGCAACTCAAAACTCGTGCGACATCGATATGGGATGTAGCGGAAGATCAGATCGAGTACGTGGACGGTGGTGTCCAGCACAGCTCCGACTCTGAGCTCCGCATGACGTTCAAAGAGATCGCTGCTCAGCTAATGGACACCGGCGGCCCGATCGCCGGACGCGCGAACATCAATCCAGTTGGCCAGAGCGGATCGTACTCAGCAAACATTGTCGACATCGAAGTCGACCCCGATACCGGCAAAGTCGAGATTCTGCGCTATACCGCGTTTCAAGACGTCGGCTTCGCTATCCATCCGAGCTACGTCGAGGGTCAAATACAGGGCGGCACGTCGCAAGGCGTCGGCTGGGCGCTCAATGAGGAATACTTCATAAGCGACGACGGCAAGGTGCTGAACACCAGCCTTCTCGACTACCGGATGCCTACGACTCTCGACTTGCCTATGATCGAAGCCGTCCTTGTTGAGGTGAACAATCCTGGCCACCCGTTCGGTGTGAGGGGTGTAGGTGAGGCAAACATCTCTCCGCCGTTGGGTACCATCGCTAACGCAATTCAGGACGCCGTCGGCGTCCGCCTGACCGAGCTTCCGATGAATCCACAGGCGGTGTTGAAGGCGATACAAGAGAAGGAAACGTCGCAACGCGTTGCTACAACCTAGCTATTCGGCTTCAGAACGGCTCCAGAATGCCTCAATATTTATTACGAACTCGATAGGCGGTTCGGCCTCCGTCTGCTCAGTGCCGCCATTCAACGCGGGAATTCGTCCGGGCGACCGAATCTCGGCTAATGCAAGAGTAGGCCAACCAGTATTCGTATCAAGCGCGTATGACCCGAACTCGATACCATGCAAGGTTTCGTGACCGAGGGTTGGCTCGATGCTCTGCTGGTATCGATTGGAGTCAAGTCGTATCGAAGCTTCGGTCAAGACCGTCGCCCGGTTGTTTTCATCGAGTTCTCCAAATACATGAGTAGTCTGTTCGCGCTGTAAGGGTGCGCCCTCAAGCGTCCCGGACACAATGACCCATGAATCCCCGGTCGGGACTGGCCGTTCCGGAAACTCACCAACAGCGAAATGTATCATTTCAATGGCCCACGCCTCTCCCGCCAGGCTCCTCATAATCGGAACAAATGGTTGTTCGTAGCCTGCCTCCCGCTTGCCGGCAGAGTCGATAGCTTCTCTGAGTATGTCGTCCGCGCTCACGATGTCCAAGATTTCACCATTGGACGCGATCAGGGCGGAAAATGAGCGACCAAGCAAACTCGTTAAGCCAACGCCGACCGGGCTGGATGGCTCCCCACGAGTGCCGTCCGGTCTTATCTCACCAGGCGGATTGCCTCTTGGGTCCCACGATGAGTAGGCGTGCAAGGGAGGCTCTCGTTCCCAGTAGATTCGATCGTACGTAAACGAAACCGTAGCCGTTCCGTCTTGATCAACCTCGCCGACCGAGACTAGGAAGTCAGCGTTTGCGCGCATGGAAAGGACTGGCAGAGAGGTTTCCCCATCGTACACGGCCTCTGTTACACGCCATTGCAACCTTCCGTTTTCCCCGGCTTGCCAGTCTAATTCGAGCTTGATCGGAGGTGTGCGCGTCGCCGTTGGTTCCGGCGGGCGACGGGTCGGTATCGGAATGGGAGTCGGAGCGGTCCTTGGCTCGTTTGATGTCCTGACGGGAACGGACGACCATGCGGGAGTCGGCGTTGGAGTTACGGAAGGCGGCAGCACGATTGGAGAAGGTATAGCAATAGGAGTAGCAGGAGTCGATGCTGAGCCTCCTCCGCAGGCTATGCCAATCACAAGCATCCAGAGGAACCCTGCCACAACACATGTATCCGGTTTGGGACGCATTATCTTTCTGCTTAGTACTCTCTTAGGCGGTCAGGTGGTATCTTATCCCTTAGTAACTACAAACCTGCCCGCCATGTCCGGAAGCCCTATGGTGTCATACCGAAAACAGGGGGTCAATTTGGAGGAAGTCTCATGAAACTCGAAGGCAAGAAAGCACTCATTACCGGCTCGCGACGGGGCATCGGGCGCGCAATCGCCCTGCGGCTCGCCGAGGAAGGTGCCGATGTCGGCATTAACGACATCGTGCGCGACGAGACCGCCGAGGAGACCTTGCGGATGGTGACAGACCTCGGCCGGAATGCGACTTGGCACGAGGCGAACGTCGGCAAGAGTGCGGACATTAACAGGATGATGGACGAATTTCTGGCCGAGCACGGACGTATAGACATCCTTGTGAATAACGCCGTAGCGTCTATCAAAAATAACTTCCTCGACATTTCAGAAGAGGATTGGGATTTTGAGATCGACAATGCCCTGAAGGGCCCGTTTCTGGCGAGCCAGCGGGCCGCAAGGGCTATGATCAATCAGGGCCAGGGCGGGCGCATCGTCTCAATCGCCAGCGTTCACGCATACTGGGCTAAGCCATACAACACCGTCTATGGAATCGCCAAGGTCGGCCTCATCCGCATGGCCATGAACATAGCTGTCGACCTCGCCGGCCACAACATCACCAGCAACGCCGTTGCGCCCGGGCTTATCGACTCACGGGTACTGGCCCCCGACCAGGAGCACCTTCGCGCAGGCCCGAACTACGTCCCTGCCGCGCAAGTAGAGATACCGCTTCGAGCAGCTGGCTTGCCTGTGGACATCGCTAACGCGGTCGCATTCCTGGCCTCCGACGACGCACGGTACATCAACGGGCAATGCATCACGGTCGACGGCGGCATGACCATCGCCGGCCCCGGCCCCGCGTCACACGAACCAGGTACTAGCAATGTTTCGGCTGAGGATATCGCCCGTACGCGGTAGGATCACTGAGTCCGATGCTCTACCCAATTATTGCCTTTGCAATCGGGCTGGCGCTCCTGGTTCTCGTGTTCGGAGTCGGCTGGGCAGGTTGGTTTGCCGGAGAAACTGCTGTACCTGTGGGCTACTTTTGGCTGTTTCTCGGTGCCTTTGTGATCTGTACTACCTCGATCATCCGTTGGGGCGCTGCGTCGAAGAGCTACCGCGACAGAAAACGGTGGGTGGCCTTCATCCTTGGTTCAGTCCTTGTCATGGGATTCGGAGTCTGGTGGATTGTCAGCCTCGGCGGGTTAATCTTCCCAGCTGGCCTCGTCCTATTGGTGGTATCGACCCAACGATTGGTAGGCACGTTCGGTTCGAGAGAAGCCGATGTTGTTGATTCGAAGCCATATCATAAAGCAATGCAATACCCGCTGATCGTTTTCACGATGGGGGCTATCCTACAAGTTACCGCGTTCGGAGTCGGCTGGGTAGGCTGGTTCAGTCGAAGTGGCACACTACTGGTCTTCTGGTGGCTATTTCTCATCACTATGATGGTCTGCTTGATCTCAATCATCCTCTGGGGTCATCGCTCGAAAAGCTGTCGAAACAGGCAGCGATGGGGCGCCTACGTTCTCGCTGCACTCCTCATCGTCGGATTCGCGTACCGGTGGATTCTCAGTCTCGGGATACTGATCTTTCCGATCGGACTCGCATTGCTCATCTTCTCTTTGGTGCGCCTGGGCTTGACCCTGAGGTCAAGCGATGATGTAGCACTGTCAAATCGACAAATCTAGCTCTTCGTCCAAACCGCAAGCTGCTCCATATAGTCGTCTCGACCGTAAATATCCTTCTTAAAATTCCACCGCGACGGCACCGGGTACATTATCAGGCTCCGGTCCTCAATCGGGAATTTCACGACTGCTTGATTATGCCGCGCGGACTCCCGCAAGCCGATGCAAATTTCGAGGGCCTTCCGCAAACTCTGGCCGGTGCTCATGCGCGGCGTCTCGTTATTCTCCAAGGCCGTGACCAGCGCTTGTACGCTCGCCTGCATCCCTGGCGTGGGCAACCGCCAGCCCTCATCGTCGTAGCCGCGCTGGACAATGTTGCGCGTATCCTCGAAAACGCCTTCGATTTCTTTGAGATCGGCTCGTTGTCCCGGCTCGTAGCCGTCGGGTGCCTTCGCGATATGCAGCCCCTGGAAATCATTCCAGAGGACGCCGTGAGTCCCAATGACCTCAAAGCCCTGACCGGATTCCCCTGCCCGGTACATCACACTCGGCCGGTGTGATACGAAAACCTCGATGCCTTTCTGGAACCGGAAGTAGCCACCAAGACCGTCGAGAGCGCCGTCGCCGTCCTCGTCGTTATGCGGGTCGCCGCCGACCCAGCCGATGCCCCAGTCCACGTCGTAATCGTGGGCGAACATGAGCGCGAGATTTATCCCGTGACAACCACCCTGCCCGTTCGGGTCGTAAACGTTTATCGTCTGGACTTGTCCGATTTCACCCGCGTCGACCATGTCCCGAGCTTTCCAGTACTCTGGATAGTTCCGAGGAATGACGCCTGCCGCGAACTTCGTGCCGTTCGCCTCACACGCAGTGACCATACGGTCCGCGTCCGACAAGCGCGCCGTCATCGGCTTCTCGCAGAACACTGCCTTCGCACCGGCCTCCGCCGCAGCCACAACCGCATCGGCATGGGCCTTCACCGGCAAAACCGCGCCGACGATGTCGAGCCCTTCATTGGACAGCATGTCGGCGTACGAAGAATACGGTGTCACCCCGAACCGCTTCGAGAAGAGTTGTCGATTCTCCTCGTCGTTATCGGCGACGGCCACGACCTCGCTAGCCGGATTCAAAGCGTACGCGCGTGCATGGTGGGTCCCCATTCGTCCCCCGCCTATAATGCCAACCCGATACTGTCCCTCAACCATGACATTGCTCCCGATTTCAACTGAACTCTCGACCAGTCTACGGCCTCGCGCATTGTATAGTATCGAACAGTTCTAAGATCACAGGCACGATTCCTGAATAAACTGTTGACACCCCCCCTGGAGACCGCTATTATAGGTAAACGCAGCCGCGCCTAGAGCGTGGGTTGGTCGGTTTTGCACCTTAACAACTGGATAGTGGAAGGAAATCGTCAAATACTTAGAGTTTGATCCTGGCTCAGGACGAACGCTGGCGGTGCGCTTAATGCATGCAAGTCGAACGAGAACGGTGACTTCGGTCGCTAAGTAAAGTGGCAGACGGCTGAGTAACACGTAAGTAACCAACCCCGGAGCGGGGAATAATCACGAGAAATCGTGTCTAATACCCCGTACGTCCCATCGGTTATCGCTGATGGGGGAAAGGCTTCGGCCGCTCCAGGACGGGCTTGCGGCCTATCAGGTAGTTGGTGGGGTAATGGCCTACCAAGCCTTAGACGGGTACCCGGTGTGAGAGCACGAACGGGCAGAGGGGGACTGCGACACGGCCCCCACTCCTACGGGAGGCAGCAGCAGGGAATCTTGCGCAATGGGCGAAAGCCTGACGCAGCGACACCGCGTGAAGGAAGAAGGCTTTCGGGTCGTAAACTTCTTTTCTTGGGGAAGAGAACGGACGGTACCTAAGGAATAAGCACCGGCTAACTACGTGCCAGCAGCCGCGGTAATACGTAGGGTGCGAGCGTTGTCCGGATTTACTGGGCGTAAAGGGCGAGTAGGCGGCTTGTTAAGTCTCATGTGAAATCTCCTGGCTCAACTGGGAGGGGTCATGGGATACTGGCAAGCTTGAGGTCAGCAGAGGAAAGCGGAATTCCCGGAGTAGCGGTGAAATGCGTAGATACCGGGAGGAACACCAGAGGCGAAGGCGGCTTTCTGGGCTGCACCTGACGCTGAGGCGCGAAAGCGTGGGGAGCGAACCGGATTAGATACCCGGGTAGTCCACGCCCTAAACGATGGATACTGGATATAGGAGGTATCGACCCCTTCTGTGTCGTAGTTAACGCGTTAAGTATCCCGCCTGGGGAGTACGGCCGCAAGGCTAAAACTCAAAGGAATTGACGGGGGCCCGCACAAGCAGCGGAGCGTGTTGTTTAATTCGATGATAAGCGAAAAACCTTACCAGGGCTTGACATACTTCTGACAGCCCGGGAAACCGGGTTTTCCTTCGGGACAGTTGTACAGATGTTGCATGGTCGTCGTCAGCTCGTGTCGTGAGATGTTGGGTTAAGTCCCGCAACGAGCGCAACCCTTATCGTTAGTTACTTTTTCTAGCGAGACTGCATGTAACAAACATGAGGAAGGTGGGGATGACGTCAGATCAGCACGGCTCTTACGTCCTGGGCTACAAGCACGCTACAATGGTCAGAACAGAGGGTTGCTAAGGCGCGAGCCGGAGCCAATCCCACAAATCTGGCCTCAGTTGGAATTGCAGGCTGAAACTCGCCTGCATGAACGTGGAGCTGCTAGTAACCGCAGGTCAGCACACTGCGGTGAATACGTTCCCGGGCCTTGTACACACCGCCCGTCACGTCATGGAAGTCGGTAACACTTGAAGTCGCTGGACTAACCCTTCGGGGAAGTAGGCGCCGAGGGTGGGATCGGTAACTGGGACGAAGTCGTAACAAGGTAGCTGTACCGGAAGGTGCGGCTGGATCACCTCCTTTCTAGGGAGCATGGAATTCTCCGATTCGTCGGGGGACTCCTAGGTCGGTCGGTGGGCGACGGTTTATCAAACGCTGGGTGGAGCCGGAACCTGATGCAAATCAGGTAGAGTTCCTCAGCCGAACGAGAACCGTCCTAAAGAAAACCCATCGTCACTCCGTGTTCCGATCATATCGGAGCACTTGTTCGAAGATTCGATTGAAGAAACTCTATCGGTTTCCTTCCACTATCCAGCAGTTAAGGTCAAGGGGTCGAATATCATATTCGACCCCTTTGCTTTGTCACTCGCTTCGACGTACAATTACAAATACTTATTCCCTCTCCTTCGGGGAGAGGGCTAGGGTGAGGGGTGTTGTTTCCCCCTACCCGACTTGCCGCTATCGTGGGGCTGTAGCTCATCAGGGAGAGCGCATCCTTTGCAAGGATGAGGTAGGGGGTTCGAGTCCCCCCAGCTCCACCAGTCGAACTCGTCTATCTTCCTTCTAAGGACTCGTCATGGGTTCCGTCAAGTCGCCGAACCCGCAGATCCCTCCCGAAGTCATCCACCACTTCGGCATTGCCTCACTTAAAAAATTCGAGAGCGCTCAGAACGACAACTGGCTCGTCGATTGGCGCGGGACTCATCTTGTGCTCCGTCGCTACAAGCACAACCCTCTCGATGTCATACCTTACGAGAACGAGGTCATGCGCCGTCTGCAAGACCTTGGGTGGCCGGTGCCTGGACTCGTCGAGGGGCCACTTATTATAGACGGTCGCCCATGGTCCTTGTTGACTTTCCTCCCAGGGGCGTCTCGCCCCGACGCCAACACACCGGGGGAACGCCGAGATCGTGGCCGTCTCCTCGCAGAGTTGCACGAGTCAATGGAATCGCTCGCTGACCTTGGCCAACGGACAGGGTTCAGCCTTTCGAACGAGCTAGTCGCCGACCCGGAGCTCGTTCTTGCCTTCAGAGAATACAAAGAAATCTGCCCCGACGAAGGGCATGTCTTACGCTGGCACCTCGATAGAACGCTGGAGCTTTTCGAAGGGATTGATCTCGACGACGCTGAGACCCTAGTACTGCACAGCGACTTCGCTCCGTGGAATCTCCTCTACGAGGGCGACAAACTCAAAGGTATTCTCGACTTCGACGCGACCCACCTCAACTACCGTGTTGCCGATTTCGTTAACTCGTGGCGTGGGTATCAAGACGAGTTGATCGAAGGGTACGAAGAAGTACACAAGCTAACTGATGTGGACTGGGAACTACTCGTACCGGTCTACTGGTCATTGATGTTTCTCGGCGCGAAAGACAATATCAATGCCATGTTGTCGGGCGAAATAGAGTCCGCCGATTTCGGATGGGCGATCACGCATTTGCTGAGGAGAGAGGGGTTACTTGCAGAACGAGCCGATGAATATCCAGGACGCACGGGCCAGAAAGTGAGGTGAGCACATCCGGCAGGCCAAAATTCCTTTACCACTTTAGTGAGAACCCGTCTATCGAGCGCTTCGTTCCTCACCTCGCCCCCACGAGTTCGTCGGACGAAGCCCTAGTGTGGGCGATTGACGCAGACAACTCGTACCTTTACTACTTCCCCCGTGACTGCCCAAGAGTGATTTTTACGAAGTCTTCGCGGACTTCGGCCCAGGACGCGAAACGCTTTTTCCTCCACACTACTGCGAAGACGATCGCGGCAATTGAGTCCCATTGGCTCGACCGCCTTCGCGATACCACGATCTACCGGTACACGTTACCGTCAGACGGTTTTGAGCTACGGGACGGACCAGCAGGCTACTGGGTAAGCACGGACGAAGTTTTGCCGCGTGACGTAGAGCCGATTCCCGACCTCATGAACGCGTTAGTGGAAGAGGGAGTCGAATTGCGCATCATGGCTTCACTCTCGGATCTCCTGGACGCCGTAGTCGCTTCCTCCCTCGCATTCTAGATCATTCGCTGGCGAAACGCCGCTCCCGACTAAGCATCCCACAAACTCAGACCCACGTTCACAACCATCGAATGGTCCGGAAAGTCGTCCGGCGCATTAAGCGGATAGCTGACCTCCACGAGCGTCCGGCCAATGTTCGATGCCACCAGCGCACCCAAATTGGTATGACGCTCGACCTCGCCACCCGTGACGACCAGCGGCACGTCTATCGGCAACCCGGCCTCCGGGTTGTGTAGGTTATGCAGATCGATGGTGTTCTCGATCAGCTCCGTGACCCGCTGGACGAGATCAGCGGTGTCCACCACGGAATCTGCCTCCCAGTAGGCCGATTGGTACGTGTGAGGCACCCAGTCTCGGACGACAACTACATCGCATCCGTCAGGCGAGCTACAGATGCAGAGCACACTTCTCTGCCCGACTGCCCGGGTCAGTGCGGATGGACGTAATTCCAGTGCACGCAGTTTGTGTCCAGTCCCCTGGATTAAGGTCGAGATTCCTGAATAGGATGTGTCCGACGCGGCTGCGATGAGCCACCGTGCTATTCTCGACCGACCCGGAAGCCGCTGCCATCGAAGTGTCGAATTCTCTGCGGTAACTCCCAGCGCACGTCGGGCCTCTCGTGGCACGACGACGTTCGGGTCGAGTTCGCGTGCGTCCGGCAAATCGAGCCGCCGCATAGAGGATTGATAGCCGGGAACAGCGGCGTACAAACGCCGGTGAGTGCCTTTCATGTCTGCCAGCGCTGCCATCAGGTGCCTGCTGATCGTGCCTGCGTCAACCACGACCCCTCCGGCATACAAGCGCTGCGATAGTGGCACGACTCGATAGTCGACGACATTCAGCCCTTGTGTTGAGAGAATTTTCATGGCGCCCGATTCGACAGTGACCGACGTAGCCTCCTTCATGCTGCCGAACCCATCAAAGACATCCCGTTTTCGAAGTTCTTGGCCGGCCGTTCGGACCCACCGACTGGCCTGATCGAATAGCTTAGCCGCTCCTGGTCTTGGGTGCGTGGGACCATCAGCCTGCTCAACTTCGTCGTTGGATGCTGGAGTGACCTTGGTAGTGGCCGATTCTACAGACGTCGCTGGAGAAACTGATTCCCACACGAGATCGTCCTCAAGGTGTGCGGATTCCTGCTGGGGGGCGTCCAAGGCTGGTTTCTCAGTCACGGGCTGAAAATCGTCGTCGCCCTGCTGCCCTATCTGGATGTCGGAAGGCGCGTCCCCTATCAGACCTCGTCGCTCGGCTAGGCGCTCGAATGCATTGTGGATATCATTCGTGCCAACGTCGTTAAGCTCGTCAGGGGGTTCCTGTGGCAGGTCGTTATCGGAAATGTCCGAGTCAGCCTGTGAAGGTGCAGGCGTGACGTTGGACCTTGAGTTGTCTGGCAACGCCGCCAGTCGCTGGAGCGCCCGTAGCATCTCAGTGCGGTCTGCGTCGCCAGGAACGACTGGATCACCACCGTTGTCTGGCGCTGCTTCGTACACTGGCTGGTGCTGCTCAAGAAACGTGAGTTGCTGTTTGTCGATTTCGGATTCCCCTGCCCTCGTGACGGCTTCTTGCGAAGGCCGGAACATTGGCTGGTCGTGCTGGAACCTCGACTCCAACCTCAAAGCCGCCGCCGCCTCTAGATCCGCGCCACTGAGGAAGTGTGCGAGAACGTGTCTGTCAAAGTCATCAAGGCCCTCAATGGTGGCCGCGCATACGAGGCATCGGAACGCCACGCCGGTAGGATTCTCGATCGTCTCACCGACGTTAAGGTCAAAAAGGGTGTTCGGGGCTTTCACGAACTTCGCACGAAACCGCCGCACCGTCGCCTCGTTCACGCCGAGCGCCTGAGCTATCCGAGACGAGCTCCACTCCTCCTTAAAGCCCCAAAGAACGAAACGCTTCTCCTCCGCGTTCATCCAGCGGCGCAACTCGTCTGGCCCTCTCGAGGGAGGTCCATCACGAAACCGTTCGTCCAAGGTCTGCTGTGGCATTTTCGTATAGAGTCGTCCGGCTTGTTCGGCGGACGTTTCGGTATTGCAGGAAGTCTGTCGTTCGATTGTACCAACGCCTGAGCATGGTCACCAAGGGCGTAGACCGCCCGAATTCGTCACAACTGATACAGTCACCATACTTTTTCCGAATAATTCCCGTACTTGATCTAGAAATTTGTGTACACGGCTGCGTAGGGTCAACTGTCGGACTGCGTTGACATTACCACGGTCTATCTCATACGATTTGCCGACCGACCAACTAATAACGTCGGAAATCTACGTCGATGGAGAGAAGAATGCCCAAATTTCTAGTGCAGGGCTCATACACGTCGCAGGGAGCGGCTGGCCTCCTCAAAGAGGGAGGGACTTCCCGACAAGAGACCGTCACAGCGCTGATCGAGGGCCTGGGCGGCTCTGTCGAAAGCTGGTACTACGGTTATGGCAATACCGACGTATACGTCATCGCCGACGCGCCCGACGACGAAACGATGGTCGCTGTCGCGCTTGCCGTAGGTGCAAGTGGTGCCGTCAACCTCACTACGACCGTTTTACTCGAGCCCTCGGTCATCGACGGCGCTTCGAAGAAACTCGTCAATTACCGCGCGCCCGGAGCGTAGGGGGTGCTGGGTGTTAAGTGCTGGGTGCCGGGTTCAGAGCGAAACTGTCTACGTCTCGAACTACCAGCACCTCGCACCAAGAACCTAGAACCCACCTTCACCTTTTCTTGACGCCCAACTGCCGCCATGCTACGTTGGAACGCAACTCAATATTTTCGTAAAGTGACGACAGGGAGTAGTAGCGGGCCGCACGCGATAGAGAACGGGGCCTTGTAGTGGAAGCCCCGATGCACTTGCACCCGCGAACTCGCCATCGAGCATTTGGGCCGAGACATTTATCGAAATCTTTTCTTCGCGGAAGAGACTGAGATGAGAGCGTAAGTCCAGACGGCAAGGCACCGTTATCGCCTCCAAGTGTCCCGGCATTGCGCTTCGTTTGTCCTGAGCTTGTAGAAGGATGGGCACGGCAGTTAAAAAGTGTCGGGGAACGAGGGTGGTACCGCGAGATTTTCGTACAAAAATCCCGTCCCTTGATTGGGACGGGATTTTTTCGTGTTGAGAGTAGATTAGGAGCCTGATATGTATGACGACCTGCCTCCTGACCAGACGATCGAAGAGCGGTTCGACATAGAGGTGACTGGACGCCGGATTGTCGCAGCGCTGATCGATCTTGTCCCTTTGACAATTCTGTTGGTCGTGATGACAGCACTCTTTGGAGAAACGGAATCCACAGACGGACCGGAGTTCAGCGGTTCGAGAACTAGCTTGACGGGATGGCCGTTCGTTTTCTTCATATTCCTGGCCCTTGCCTACTACACGGTACTTGAGGGCCTCGTGGGAAAACGATCGGTAAAGCGATCATGGGCCTTGAGATCGTCACCGATTATTATGGAAGGCGACCGCGATTCCGCACGATCTTAGTTAGGAATCTCATGCGTATTGTGGACGGTCTTCCCGTCTTCTACATAGTCGGACTCGTGGCGGTTGCTGCGAGCCGAAAGCACCAACGGTTGGGTGACATGGTCGCAAACACGCTGGTAGTCCAGCAGCGACAACCAAAGCGGCCTGACTCAGAGACGATCTATCAGCAAACAACGAATCGGTAGGGAGCAGCACGATGACTAGCGCGGCAGAACAGCATGACAACAGAAGGTACACCCCAGGCGAGGTCGACAAAAAGTGGCAGGACCGATGGGCCGCTGACAACCTCTACCACGTGCCTGACAACGACCCGCGTCCCAAGTGGTTCGAGTTGACGATGTACCCCTACCCTTCCGGCGATCTCCATATCGGTCACTGGTACGCGATGACCCCATCGGACGCCCACGCCCGGTTCAAGCGGATGCAGGGCTTCAACGTTATGCACCCAATGGGCTTCGATGCCTTCGGTCTGCCCGCCGAGAACGCTGCCATTAAAGGGGGAGTTCATCCTCATGTCAGCACGATGAAGAACATCGAAAACATGCGTCGTCAACTCCGTTCGATGGGGAACATCTATGACTGGGACCGCGAGCTCGTCACCTGTCTGCCCGACTACTATAAATGGAACCAGTGGCTGTTCCTTAAGTTCTACGAAGCGGGTCTAGCCTACCGTGACTTTGCCGCCGCCAACTGGTGTCCGAATGACCACACTGTTCTCGCCAACGAGCAGGTCATCGATGGTCGATGCGAGCGCTGTGACACCGAGGTTGTCCGTCGTGAGATCAACCAGTGGTTGTTCCGCGTCACGAAGTACGCCGACGAACTGCTTGATCATTCGAAGATCGACTGGCCGGACAAGATTAATCATATGCAGACGAACTGGATTGGTCGCAGCGAGGGTGTCGATATCGATTTCGACATTTCTGAATACGGGCTCGACGAAAAGACAATCACAACCTTCACGACGCGCATCGACACCATCTATGGTGTGACCTTTGTCGTTCTGGCACCGGAACATCCTCTCGTCGAAAAGCTGACGACAACTGAGCAGAAGCCAGAAGTTGAAAAATACATCGACCAGGCTCGACGGCAGAGCGAGATCGAGCGGCTGTCCACCGAGAAGGAGAAGACCGGCGTCCACACTGGCACCTACGCGATCAACAAGCTGAACGGCGAGCGTGTGCCCATCCTGGTGGGCGACTACGTGCTGCTTACCTACGGTACCGGTATCGTCATGGGCGTTCCGGCCCACGACCAGCGCGACTTCGAGTTCGCCACCAAATACGGTTTGCCCATTAAGGTTGTCATCGCGCCAGTTGACTACGACAGCGGCCCTCTGACGGAGGCCTATATAGACGAGGGCAGACAGATAAACTCCGAACAATTCGACGGCCTGTCGAGTAGCGAGGGGTGGCAGCGCATAGCCGACCACATCGAGGAGCAAGGTTGGGGCAAGCGGCAAGTCCGTTACCGCATGAGGGACTGGTTGATATCCCGCCAGCGTTATTGGGGCACGCCCATTCCCATCGTCTACTGTCCCGATTGCGGCACCGTGCCTGTGCCCGAGGTAGACCTGCCGGTCGTGCTGCCTGAGGATGCCGAGTTCCGGCCGACCGGCGAGTCGCCCCTGACCTCCCATGAAGGTTTTTTGAATACGACCTGCCCTGACTGTGGTAAGCCAGCTAACCGTGAGACAGACACGATGGATACCTTTGTCGATTCGTCATGGTACCAGTTCAGATTCGCCAGCCCGCATTATGATCAGGGGCCGTTCGACCCGGAGGCTGTCAAGAGATGGGCTCCCGTCGACCAGTACACCGGGGGCGCCGAGCACGCGGTCATGCACCTGCTGTACGCCCGCTTCTTCACGAAAGCCATGCGCGACCTGGGCCTAGTAGACTTCGACGAGCCGTTCACCCGTCTGTTCAATCAAGGGCATATCCTCTCAGACGGCATGAAAATGAGCAAGTCGCGCGGCAACGTATCGCCTCCAGACGAGTACGTGGGGTCATACGGTGCCGACGCGGTGCGTTGCTACCTGATGTTCATGGGCCCTTGGGACCACGGCGGAACGTGGGACGACAACGGGATAAACGGCACCTTCCGATGGCTAAACCGTGTGTGGGAGATTTCGCAAAGGGACGCACGCATCTTGGACGACATACCTACTGACCAGGCCGCCGTCAAGGATCTGACTCGCGCGACCCACAAGACCATTAAGCGAGTCGAGGACGATCTCGACAAGTTCAAGTTCAACACGGGACTCGCCGGACTGATGGAGTTCTCGAATACGCTGAACTCAGCATGGGAAGCCAAGAGCGTCGATTCAAACACCTGGAACGAGGCCGTAGAAAAAATGCTCGTGCTGCTGGCGCCGATGGCTCCGCACATAACCGAGGAGTTGTGGGAACGCACGGGCCACACAACGAGCATTCACAACGAGCCACTGCCGGAATACGATGCTGAGCTGGCAGCCGACGAGACCATCGAGTTGGTCTTGCAGGTCAACGGCAGAGTACGCGACAAGATCGCCGCGCCCGCCGACATCACGGAGGACGCGGCCACAGATATTGCGATGTCCTCCGAAAACGTCCAGCGCCACACCGACGGCAAGCAAGTCGTCAAAACAATCTACGTGCCCGGGAGATTGGTGAATGTGGTGGTGAGGTAAGGACTTACTCACATTGTCATTCTGAGAGGGCTCAGCGGCGAGGAATCTAAGCGGTCGCTACAATACGGCGCTATTTTTACGCACCTGATTAGCTTCGTCGCAAAGCGTGGAAATGACCACAATGGTGAACCGAAATACTTTGGAGAAAATTCGGTCACCTAACACCCAAAACCTAACACCCTGCCCTACTGGCAACCGCTGCAGACCGCTTTGCTTGGATCGTCGATGCATACGCGAACGACAGAACCCGTGGCCTGACGCTCTTCGATCTCACGGCAGTGGTTTGGCTTGCCTTCCCCAATCGCTAAGTTGACTCCAGCTATTGCGGTGGCGTCCGCCCACGGAGTCCATATCTCCGGCTGCTCCTCAATTAGCTTGAGTCCGACCACATTCTCTTTGACGCCAACTCTGCCGCTTCTAATCTTCCCCGCCTGCTCACTCAGATACGCGCCGTTCCACTCGTACGTTTCCATAAATCGACCGACGTTCGGTGCCCTCGACCAGATACTGGCGTTCACTGCGATGACAGTATCTCCACTCGCGTCAGAGAGAGGACCGAGCAAAACGATCACACCCGCATCGGCCCATGGTTTTGCCCAAGTGGGATCGGCCTCCATGACTATGTCGATCTCCCCATGGGGCAGGGCATCTTTGTAGTCTTCGGGATTCATCGTGACTATGCGCACGGGGTGGTCAAGACCATGAGCGACGACGTAGCCAGCGACCCAGTTGCTGAGTTTTACTCGATTTTCTTCCCATTGCGAGAACTTTATGAGTTCGACCGGCGGCGGGCCTTCGGTGCTGCGATTGTAGTCCGCTGGAATCGGGACAGGCGTGTGGGTAGGTGGCACCTGTGGAGCGGGCGTCGCTGTCGGTTCTGGAATAAGAGTCGCCGTTGGCTCAGGAACCGGAGTTGGCGAAGGTGCTTCGGTGATCGATGTTGGTTGTGCAGTTGTCGAGCCAGAGGAGTCGCTTGATGGCGTCACGGTCGCTGCCGGCTCAGGCGTCGGTGGTATCTTGGTAGGAGTCGGTATTGTCGTCGGTACGGGTACTGAGGTTGGGAGTGATATCGGCACCGACGTTGGTAGTGCAACCGCAGTCGGTGTCGCAGGCGCTGCGGCGGCGGCCTGTGCCTGCTCAACATCCGTCGGCGTCGCGGTCGGCGTCGCCCGATCCCCGACTGCGAACGGCTGCTCCTGCTCCGAGCACGCTATCGCGAATGTTAGCAGGATCAGCAAGGAGCCAATTGTCAAAAATCGGCGGTTAGACGGTAGTAGGTCGGCTCTCATGACTCCTCCATCAACTGAAACGCGACCGAAACGGCTTCCGAGTGCCACCTATTCTAGCGAGTCTCGTCAAGCAACGCTAGCGCGACGGTGTGGGGTGATGGCAGCGGACCGACTTAGGGACTTTAGCTGTTACCCAACACCCATGACTTATCACCGGCCCATCACGCGTCCAAGGTCTTGTCGGCACGTTCATAGTCGTCGGAGCGGACGTAGATCACGTAGCCGAAGCTTCCGGCTCCATCGACTACGCCGGTGGCAGATGAGACGTTTACATTGGCCTCGAACAGCCGCATGTGGATGTCGGCAAGCGCACCCAGTTCGTCGTCTCCTTGTACCAGCAGTGCGGTGTGCGGGCCCGCGACGGTAATTCCAGCGTCTTTGGTCGATGCGATAAACTGCGCGGCGCTGTCAGGGAAGATTGTCAACTGGGTGTGCGCGCCCATCGGCACAGCGGAGACAGCGAGCAGGTTCACCCCAAGCTGCGTGTCAACTGGCTGAGGAGCTTGTAGGCCTCCCCCGGCTCGTCTTCAACGGTGGTATCGAAGTACTGCGCTCGCCGGACCCTGAATGCCGTAATCTTCCCCTTGGATAGCTACTAGCCTAGACATCTCCTACCTACCCGCAGCGACACTCTAATCGCGAAACTATGAACCGCTACGTCTACGGCACCGCAACATAGGTGGCCGACGACACTGGCTTCGGAATTGGCAGACTATCATCCCGCAGCCCCTGCAAATGAAACTCAACAGCTTCACGCATGTTGGCCTCGGATTCCTCGCGAGTCGCACCCGTGGCAATGCATCCCGGCAAATCGGGAGAATAAGACGAGTAGTTACCGTTCGCCTTCTCGGTTATTACTAGGAATCGCTGCATCCGTTCTCACTCCTCAATTTGCGCTTGCTTCAAGATACTACGAGTGGTGGCTGGAGACAGGTCATGACTAGGATGACCAGCGATTGTTACTAAACCCTTCTTGGTCAGATGTTTGTACTGTCGATGGCTTCCCCTCGTTCTTACCAGAAACCATCCGCCGCGTTCGACCAACCTGGTCGCTTCACGTACCTTCATTATCGCACACGCCCTACGCAATCACTCGAAAATCGTAGGTGATGCCGTTCAGGTCGCCCTCGGCAAATCGGGACATTCGGAGCGGTCGAATGTCGACGTGTGTTGCTTCGCCATCGAGAATCAATTCGGCCATGCAAGTCCCGATGGCGGGCGACTCTTTGAAGCCGTGACCAGAGAATCCGGTGCATATGTACAGGCCATCGATACCGTCCACCTTGTCGACGATTGGGTGCAGGTCGGGAGTCGAAGTGTAGAGACCCGCATAGCCGGTGAAGAACTCGCCATCCACCATGTCGGGGATGCGCTTTGTGAGCCGAGACCAGACGTTTTGCACATAGTCCATCGTCGGCTTGGGGTTGTATGTGTCAGGATCGACCTCGTTTTCGACGTTGCCGTTGCCGACAAGGGTCAGGTCGCTGCCCTCTGGTCGAAAGTAGGTCAGGTTCGAGATATCGGCACCACCAGGGTGATCGGGGATCTTTTCCGTAGGTCGCCGAATCAAGAACACTTCGTGGCGGGTCGCTTCTAAGGGTACGTCGATGCCCAGCTTCGGGAAGAATCGTGCCGACCAAGGGCCAGTCGCAAGTACGGCAATCGGAGTTTCGTATCGCTCCTTTGCAGTCGTCACGGCAACGACGCGGTTGTTGTCTATCTCAACGTTCGTGACCGGCGATTCCAGAACGACTTCTGCTCCAAGCTCCCTCGCGCGCTGTGCGAAGGCCATTGCCGTACCAGATGGGTCGGCGTGGCCGGACTCGGGTTCCCAGGCGTAGGTCTCGCCATCATGCAACGCGAAAGCAGGCGCAATCTCCTGAGCCTCCTGCCTCGAAATGAGATACGCCGGAATACCAAGCCTCTGCTGGATGGCCGTGTTGTGACGAATTCCCTCCGCCTGCTCCTCCGGCGCGATCACCAGGAAACCACATTTCACAAACGCAGGGTCGCCGCCTACGATCTCATCGAAGTTTTTTAGTACCTGATAGCTCTCCCACGCAAGCCGGGTGTTGACCTCGGTGGAGTAGTGCATCCGAACGACACCGGACGAGCGTCCCGTCGAACCGGAGCCGAGGGTGTCCCGCTCTAGCAGGACAGGTGACTTTAGCCCGCGCTTGGCGAGCTGGTAGAGAATACTCGTTCCCATCACGCCGCCGCCCACGACGGCAGCATCTGCAGTTGTTGGCATTTTTTGATATGTCTCTTAGGTGACCGAGACCCTGGCAACCGGCAAAGCCTCAGCTTCCAACTTGGTCAGATCGACAATCTTGCTGGCATTATCGATATCGATGCCGACGATACGTCCATTTTCATCGAAGTCGGCAACTACGCCGTCGGTCACCTCGCGCGAATCTGCACCGGCCCTCTCCGAAAGGTCGATGTACAACGAATCTGTGTCTGGATAGTAGTAGAATTTCATGGACCGTCCTCTCTAAAACGGCGATCAGGGAACGCGTTATGAATGGTTTCTCCGTCCTCCAAAGTTACGACGCGAAGGTGTCTGACCAACTCTGGGATGAATACCCAATAACGCACTCGCCCATCCGGCTGGGATTCCCTACGGATGTACTCAGTTAGGGCAAGTTCACATCATTCGCGCTTCAGATATGGGCGCTTTCGGAGAACTTGATTCTCAAAGTAAGGCGTCGTTTTCATTATCGCATATGCCTACGCGATCACTTTGAACCTGTACGTCGTCTTATTCAAATCGCCCTCGGCGAATCGGGACATTCTTAATGGTGTGAAATCGACCAGCTTTGACTCACCTTCGAGAATCATCTGCGCCATGCAGGTTCCGATCGCCGGAGCCAGCTTGAAGCCATGGCCGCTGAATCCGGTGCAGATGTATAGGCCATCGATGCCATCGACCCGATCGATGATCGGGTGCAGGTCGGGCGTTGACGTATACAGGCCCGCGTAGCCGGTAAACAGTTCGCCGTCCGCGATATCCGGTAGGCGCTTCGCGAGCCGCAGCCACACGTCTTCGAGATGGTCGGCGTGGATCGTGGGAGAGTATTCGTCGGGATTAGCCACGTCCTCGGCGTTGCCGTTGCCCACGAGGGTTAGGTCGGAGCCCTCGGGACGGAAGTACGTAAGGTTTGCCATATCGCCGCCGCCAGGATGGTTCGGTAGCTTATCCATTGGACGGCGAATCAAAAATACCTCATGCCTTGTCGCTTCGAGAGGCAGGTCGTAGCCAAGTTTTTTCATGAACCTGCCGGACCACGGCCCTGTCGCGATCACAGCGATTGGTGTTTCGTATCGCTCATTGGCTGTCCGGACCGCCACTACGCGATTGTCCTCGATCTCCACGTCGGTCACTGGTGATTCGAGAACAACGTCGGCCCCCATCTCACGGGAGCGATTAGCGTATGCCATAGCGGTTCCGGACGGATCGGCGTGCCCAGACTGGGGCTCCCAGGCAAAGGCCTCTCCGTCCTGATACTCAAACATCGGGCCGAGTTCGCGTGCGTCTTCCTTGGATATGATCCGCGTATCGATGCCCACAGCCTGCTGCAAGGCGATGTTATATTCGAGGCCGCCGACCGAGTCCTCAGGTACGAAGACCATATAACCGGTGTGTACGAAGCCGCAGTCGCCGCCGCCAATCATTTCGTCCCAATTCTGAAAGATTTTCAGGCTTTCCCAGGCGAGGTTGGAGTTCACCTTCGTGGAGTAGTGCATCCGAACCGCGCCCGAGGAGCGCCCTGTCGAGCCAGCGCCGAGTGTGTCGCGTTCCAACAGTACCGGTGCTTTCAGGCCCTGCATCGCCAAGTTATACAAAATACTCGTACCCATCACACCGCCGCCAATGATGACGGCATCTGTTGTTTTAGTCATGCGTTCCTCAATGTTGTCATGGTTCTATCGCGAAAGCTCCATGCCATTCTGAGTGAAGCGAAGGATCTCAAATGGTCGGGCCGTAGACGACCATCACTCTTAGCGATCACTTGAGACCCTTCGCGGAGCCTCAGGGTGGCGATGATATGGAGTGGTTCGGATATAATACCCGACGGCCTTCCACGAGGCCATGTCAAAACGAGGAATCAGGAGAAAGCATTGGAATTTACAATCGCCGCTTTACCGGGTGACGGCATCGGCCCTGAAGTCATTGCCGAGTCGGTCAAGGTGCTGGACGCCATCGGCGCACGTTTCGGTCACTCGTTCGATGTTCGCTCCGGGCCGATTGGCGGGCAAGCCATCGACGAATTTGGGACCGCCCTGCCGGACGAGACCCTTGAACTATGCTACGGCACCGACGCCGTGCTGTTCGGTGCGGCAGGTGGTCCAAAATGGGATATCGCCGACGCGAAAGAACGGCCCGAGGGCGGCATCCTGAAGCTCCGCACCACGTTCAAGCTGTTCGCAAACATCAGACCCGCGAAAGCCCACCCGTCGCTCTACGCGGCAAGCTCGCTGAAACCGGAGTACCTCGAAGGCGTCGATCTGATCGTCCTTCGCGAGCTAATCGGCGGTCTCTATTTCTCGCGACCAAAGAAGCGATGGACGACCTCAACTGGGAAGCGTCGCAGTGTAGATTCATTGAAATACGGCGAAGAGGAAATTGCCCGTGTGGTGAGAGTCGGCTTCGAGCTGGCCCGACAGCGCAAGGGCAAGCTGGCCTCGGCGGACAAGTTCAACGTGATGGAGTCCTCGCGACTCTGGCGTGAGGTCGCCACTGAGGTCGGCGAAGAGTATCCCGACGTCGAGTTGGAGCACATCCTGGCTGACAATCTTGCCATGCAGTTGCTTCGCAACCCTGCCCGGTTTGACGTGATCGTCGCCAGCAATATTTTTGGCGACATTCTCTCTGACGAGGCCGCCATGCTGACGGGGTCCCTGGGGATGCTCCCATCGGCCAGCCTCGCCGAGGCACCAGGAGTGCGCGGCAGCGGAAAAAGACTCTTTGGACTCTACGAGCCCGTACATGGCAGTGCGCCCGACATCGCCGGTCAGGGTATCGCTAATCCACTTGGCACGATCTACAGCACAGCGATGCTGCTGCGCTACTCGCTCGGTCTGGATGAGGAGGCGGACGCCGTCGAGAGCGCCGTCGAGGGAGTCCTGTCCGAAGGCTATTGCACCCCGGACCTCGCCAACAGCGGCGGCACGGTGATCGGCACCAGGCAGATGGGCGACATGATCACAGGTAGCTTGTGACCAGGTCGCCGACCTCCGAGGTCGAGTAGCCCATCTGACCTGCGTTAAGGCTCTTTATCTTCTCGGAGGTCACCGACATGATCGCGCTCTCGACTTGCTTGGCGGCAGTCTTTTCGCCGAGGAAATCGAGCAACATACCCATTGCACCGATCGCGGCCAGCGGATTGATGACGCCCTGACCGGCATACTTCGGCGCTGAGCCGCCCATCGGCTCGAACATCGAGAAGCCTCCGGGGTGAATGTTGCCACCGGCGGCGATACCGAGCCCGCCCTGAATCATTGCGGCTAGGTCAGTGATGATGTCGCCGAAGAGATTGTCCGTCACGATCACATCGAACCACTCGGGATTCTTGACAAGCCACATACATGTCGCATCGACGTGAGCATAGTCGAGTTTTATGTCCGGGTACTCCTCGCCAACCTCGTGGAAGGTCCGCTCCCACAGATTCATTGCATAGGTCAAAACATTAGTCTTGCCGACGAATGTAAGCTCCTTGCGCTCACGGGTCTGCGCCAAGTCAAAGGCGTAGCGAATACAACGCTCGACCCCTTTTCGAGAGTTTTCGGAAATCTGAATGGCGATCTCGTCGGGCGTTCCTTTGTTCTGGAACTCGCCGAGACCTTTGTAAATACCCTCAGTATTCTCGCGGACGACGACGAAGTCGATATCCTCCGGCCCTTTGTCTTTGATCGGAGTCCAAACGCCCGGGTAAAGCTTCACGGGTCGTAAGTTGATGTACATCTCGTAGTAAAAGCGGAGCTCCAGCAGGATGCCCTTCTCAAGCAGTCCAGGGGTCACGTCTGGATGCCCGATGGCACCGAGGAAGGCCACGTCCATCGTGCCGAGTTCATCACGCACGGAGTCCGGTAGTATCTCTCCACTCCTCTTATAGCGCTCACCGCCAAGGTCGTATTCGACGGTCTCGTACTGGAAATCGTTCTTGTCAGCGACGGCCGCAAGCACCTTCATGGCCTCGTCGGTAACCTCCGGCCCTGTTCCGTCCCCTGGTATCGTTCCGATCTTGTACATTTTTGTTCCTTCCTTTGATGTTGAGCTAAACATGACTTGAGTGGCAGGCTTCACCCTTCGACAAGCTCAGGGCGAACGTACCCTGTCAACAAACCCGTTCGTGTCCTTCGTGGGAAGGATCAAAGTACGAGTGGCCAGACCAAGTCAATGTACACGAGGCGTTCATTGAACGTACACAATAGTCGGTAGCATTATATCCGCTCACGCGGAAAAATCACCCCAGCGCGACTGGGTCCACATCGATTGTCCAGCGATTGGGCGGCACTGGATATTTTTGCAACAGCCGCTCTGGCTGCACGCCTCTCAAAAACACCTGCCACCGATAGTGTCCCCTCACACGAGGCGGATATGTCGGCGTTGGGCCAAGAATCTGGATGTCGGAATATCCCCAGGCGTCGCGTTCCAGCCGCAATTCTTCGGCAATCTCAAAGGTCTCTCGCTCGCTCAGTGCTTGATTCGTATGGGTGTGCACGAGACGAACGAGCTTGCTGAAAGGCGGGTTGCCCTGTTCACGGCGATTAGCCAACTCTTTTTGGTAGAACGCCTCAAAGTTCTGGGCTCCGGCCGCCTGAATCGCATAGTTTTCAGGTTGAAAGGTCTGGATAATCGCCTTTCCTGCCGCCTCGCCACGACCCGCCCGGCCAGCAACCTGGAAGAGCAGTTGAAACGCCTTTTCCCCAGCACGATGATCTGGCACGCCGAGGCCGATGTCGGCCATAACTACGCCGACAAGCGTCACCGACGGAAAGTGTAAGCCCTTGGCAATCATCTGAGTACCCACGAGCACCTGCGCCTCACGGTCACGGAATCTTCGCAAAAGCCGTTCATAGTCCCCGATCTTGGTCGTTGTGTCGCGATCCCAGCGAATCACATCAGCTTCTGGATATTTTTCAGTAACTTCTTTGACGACCGCCTCAGTGCCAATGCCATAGTACGACATCCGATACCGCAAGCAGTTGGGGCACTGATTCGTCGGACTCCGGCGGTCGGAGCAGTAGTGGCAAACCATTCGGTCGATGTCAGCGTGGTGAGTGAGCGCCACGTCGCAGCGACGACACTTCATAGTGTAGCCGCAGCTTCGGCACTGCAAGAACGATGCCGTACCTCGACGGTTGATGAACAGGATGGCCTGATTGCCTGCGTCGATACAATCTCGCAATCCTTGGTCCAGAGCGCGGCTAAACATCGAACGATTGCCCACACGAAGTTCGTCACGCATGTCGACGATCTCGACCGACGCAAGGTCGGTGACGGCAGTTGTGGAACCATCTGGCGCGCCATCGACGGTCACTCGGTCCGGCAAACGCAGGAGCTTGATGTCGCCCCGGGTTACGTGATAGTAAGTCTCGACGTCCGGGGATGCGCCACCCAATAGGACAACGGCGTTCGACAGCCTGGCAAGCTCGAAAGCGACCGTGCGGGCGTGATATCGAGGTGCAGGGTCGGCCTGCTTGTAGGTCCACTCGTGCTCTTCGTCTATGACTATGAGGCCAAGACCGGGGACGGGCGCGAAGACGGCACCCCGCGAGCCGATGACCACGTCGTACTCGCCCCGTCGCACCTTCCACCATTGATCGAATTTTTGCCCGTTCGACAGACCGCTGTGCAAAACGGCGACACGTCCGGGAAATCGCGAAGCGAAGCGCTCGATAGTCTGTGGCGTCAGTGCGATCTCTGGCACCAGCACGATGGCCTGTTTTCCTATGCGTATGCAGTGCCGTACAGCGTCTAGGTACACTTCGGTCTTGCCGCTGCCGGTCACCCCTTCCAGTAAATACCTCTTTGTCTCGCCACCAACATCGTCGAGGTTATTGCGAATCTCAGCCGCTGCGGACTCCTGGTCGTCCGTGAGGGTGACAGCCGATTCCACTTGGAAATTCTTACCAGCGAGAGGGTCACGGTCGACAGTTACGAGTTCGCGCTCCAATATCCCTTTCTTTACCAGGGCACTGATCGCGCCGGCACCGTAGAGCTTATTGACCTCAGCCTGTGCAATTAGCTGCGTCAACGACCTGAAATCCTCAATTGCTTCGATTTGGCGGATCGCTTTTCCTGATACGTCCGTCAACTTCGTTTCGTAGTCGGAGGCAAGTTTGAGGTAGGTGATTTTTTTGTGCTCAAGTGGAGAACCAGCCCAGCCGACCGTACGCTCAACGAGGCCCTTGTCGGCGAGGCGAACCAGCGATGCCTGGGCGCCGCGACCCAGCACGTCCATGATCCGGTTCTCGGCCACTCTGACGTGATTGCCAACGTAGGTGAGGATCCTCCGCTGAAAGTCAGTCAACTGGGTAAGATCGGCGCCGTCAGTAGCAGCAGTCGTCAGATAGTAGGTTCGCTGGCGGATTCTGCCTCCAGGAGGAAGCATCGGCACGGTGGCTTCAAATAGCGAACACCAGTAATATCGACTTATCCAAGAAGCGAGTTGAAGCTGAGTTGTGTTCAGAACGGGGATGTCGTTCGTAATAGAGTCGACATCGCGAGTTTCGTCAACCTGGGGCTGAGACTCGATCGAGACGACTATGCCCTGCACGGTGCGGGGTCCGAAGGGGACGCGAACGACGTGACCTGGAAGAAGGTCGAGATGACCTGGGATGGAGTACGAAAAGGTGCGGTTGGGACCTAAGGGCGCATCGACAGCGACCTCGGCAAAACGCTTCGCCCTAGCCTGGGCATCGTCCGATTGAAGGTCGTTCATGGCCGAGTGTGTAGGCAGCCCACCGGCGAGCCGTGCAGACCTACTGGAAAACTATCGGCCTCCGCGCCTGCGGTCTTCCTTGATTCGCGCGCTACGACCTGAGCGCTCCCGGAGGTAGTACAGGCGTGCTCGGCGCACCTTGCCATGCTTAACGATCTTAACGCTCTGGACGATGGGGGAGTGAATGAGAAAGGTGCGCTCCACGCCGATTTCCTGGGTGACGCGGCGTACAGTGAATGACTCGCCGGGTCCGTTTCCTCGCCTACGAAGGACAACACCCTCAAAGAGCTGGATACGCTCTCGTTCGCCTTCTTTCACTTTTACGTTAACCTTAACGGAGTCTCCCGGCCGAAAGTCGTCTACTTCGGGATTGGCTTCAACTGGAGCGAGATGATTGGCGTCCATTGTTCTGTAGTCCTGATGATGTGTGGTTCGGCATCTGCGGGACACTTCACTGTCACCGCCGATGCAACCTACAGATTGTAGCGTCTTGTTGAGGCTGCATGCAACTGAAATCTAGGGTACCGCCGTCGAAGTTGGGAGGAACTCTGCGACGGGGGTGGTGCGAAAAAGTGTAACATTCTGTCCCATTATGTAACATTTTTCTGGCCCGCTCGTCCAAACTCTACACTGCCGCGTCGTCATAATAGCACATGCGGTCTATTGATTCAAACCCTCAGTAGGTCAGTTGCCCAAAGAATCGAGGAACGCTTTCTCGTCGCTGGACAACTCAAGGTCGTGAAGCAAGTCAGGGCGGCGCTCGAATGTCCGACGAAGCGATTCTTGTTTCCGCCACTTTTCGATCTCAGCGTGGTTGCCTGACAAGAGCATATCGGGCACGGTCAAGCCCCGGAAATCTGCAGGGCGCGTGTACTGCGGATATTGAAGCAGGCCGGTAGTAAACGAGTCGTCTTGCGTCGACTCAATTGAGCCGACGACACCAGGTATGAGCCGAGACACTGCGTCGATCAACACCATCGCCGCAAGCTCTCCCCCGCTGAGAACGTAGTCGCCAATACTGACCTCGTGAGTAACGAGTTGTTGTCGGACTCGCTCGTCCACCCCTTCATACCGCCCACATATAAGGATAAGGTCAGCCTCTTCGACAAAATTCTCAACGAGGGGCTGACTGAGCTGCTTGCCCTGCGGCGTGAGGAGAATCACGGGCGCGTCTTCTCTCACTGCGTACGTTTTACGGATGGACTCGACACCCTCAAACAGTGGTTCGGGCTTCATCAACATGCCGGGGCCACCACCAAAGGTGTAGTCGTCGGTCGAACGGTGGCGGTCGTGAGTGTGGTCGCGGATGTCATGGGCTTGCAATTGAATCAGGCCCTTGTCGATGCCGCGCCGCACGACACCGTCTGTGAATGGGCTGGTTATCATGTCCGGGAAGATGGTGAGAACGTGAAAGCGCATTTTCGGTTCAGTCTGGATTGTGGAACACGGTGAGGGCTTACCCGCCCGCGTTATTTCTCTGTCTCAAGGAAAAGTAGAGAGTTTGAAGGACTAGTGCTCAGGATGGCCGCGCCAGCCTCGCAGCATTTCGAGGCCGTGTGGGACAGCCTTCATCGCGATTTCAAGGGTCTCGCGAACACCTTTGGGGCTGCCAGGCAAGTTAATTATCAGGCACCCACTGCGGACACCCACAACCGACCGGCTAAGCATCGCCATTGGCGTGACTTGCATGGTCTCGGCACGCATGGCCTCCGCGATACCCGGCACCTCAAAATCGATCACTGCCCTGGTCGCTTGCGGAGTCACGTCTCGTGGGCCAAGGCCCGTACCGCCAGTGGTGATGATGACATCGGTCTCTCCACCGTCGCTCCAAGCGATCAGTCGCTCCTTAAGAAGGTCGACTTCGTCCGGCACGATATCGCGATGGACTTGCCGGAAGCCCCCAGCGTTCATGATCTCGACAATGGCGTCGCCGCTCGTGTCCTCTCGTTCGCCTTTGGCACCGGCGTCGCTGCTCGTTAGTACAGCGAAAGTAAAGTTATGGTCCGAATGTGCCATCGAAACGTCTGCCGATTCTAATCAATGTTTGAAAAAAGTATAAAACAGTGGACAAAAATCCCTTGCGCGGCAGCAGTGGTCTCTGTGAGACTTCTGTATGTCCAGCCAAAGGTGCCATGCACTAGGCCAGCACGTTAACAGTGTAACACGCGGTATGAAGCGCGAGGGAGCCAGGTGATTCATCACAGGCCAGTGATGGTCGACGAGGTGTTATCGGCGCTCCAGCCCGATTCGGACGGTTGTTATATCGACTGTACGGCGGGTGAGGGAGGCCACTCCGAGGCTATTCTGAAGTCCTGTGATCCCGCTCCCCGATTGATCGGACTCGACCTTGATCGGGAAGCACTGTCGGTCGGAAGAGATCGGCTCTCCGAATTCGGTGAGCGAGCAAAGTTGGTAGAAGCCAGCTACGTCGATATCGTCAGAGTCGTGACCGAGTTAGGGTGCTTCCCTTGCGACGGTGCTCTACTTGATTTCGGAGTGTCGTCACTTCAACTTAACAGTACGGAGCGAGGGTTCTCCTTCTCTAAGGAAGCCAGTTTGGACATGCGCTTCGGCCCGTCGGTCGAGAGATCGGCCAACGAGATCGTGAACGAGATGGACGAAGAAGAACTTGCCAACCTTATATATAGGCTTGGTGAGGAACGCCGATCACGACAAGCTGCACGGGCAATCGTCGCGGCGAGACCGATAAAAACAACGACTCAATTGGCTGAAGTGATAGCAAAAGCGATTGGATGGTCGAATCGAGGCCGAAGGATACATGCGGCGACCCGAACGTTTCAGGCGCTGAGAATGGCGGTCAACGGCGAACTCGATAATGTGGATACGGGAATCCGAGAAGCGATCAAAGCTCTGAGACCAGGCGGCAGATTGGTGGTGATTAGCTACCACTCTATAGAGGACAGGCTCGTGAAGACGATTCTCAGGGAAGAGGCATCTGTCACAGACGAAAGTGACTCCCCTGCCCTCAAGTTGGTCACGAAGAAAGTGGTGAAGCCATCAAGGATGGAGATTGAGGCAAACCCGCGAAGCCGGAGTGCCAAGATGAGGGTGGCGGAGCGAATCTAAGTGTTACACGAATGGAAACAACGACGAACGGCGCGTGGACGCCGCATCAGTAACGGAGCAGCCCAAATGATGTCAGACGAGATCGTAGCAGCAATCGACGTCGGGACCACCAAGGTTTGCACCATCGTGGGCCGCAGGTTCGGCAAGCATGGTATCCAGGTCCTCGGGTACAGCACGGTCAAGAGCACCGGTCTGCGGAAGGGCAACGTGTCGGATGCTGCCGCGACCGAACGGGCAGTTCGCGCATCCATCAAAGCCATCCAGGAGAAGACCGGTTACCAAGTCGACTCAGCATTTGTTGGCATCACCGGCGCGCACGTTCAGTTCTCGAACCGGCACGAAAAGCTCCGAATCAAGAACGATCGCGGCGTGGTGACTTCTGAAGACATCAAGCGTGCGCCTCGTAAACTGAGTGAATCGATCGACGCGCCGGGACGAACAGTCATCCATGCGAATACGATCAGCTACACGCTCGACGGCGAGGCGGGCATCCGAAACCCTCTCGGCATGCACAGCACAGAGATGGATGTCGAGACTCACTTCGTCACTGGCTCCGACAAGTTCATCGACCGACTCGTCGGTTCGGTGGAGGCGGCTGGTGTCAAGGTGAAGAGCCTCGTTCTCGAACCACTGGCGAGCGGCCTTGCGGTACTCACTCCCGAAGAGCGCGAGAACGGCGCAATCATCGTCGATATCGGCGGCGGTACGACCGATATTGTCGGGTTCAAGGGTAGCCGCGTCTATTACACGGGGGTCATCCCCGTCGGGGGATATCAGTTCACCAACGACATAGCTCTTTCCTTTAATTCACCATATGAGGCCGCGGAGGCGGTCAAGGTCAAGTACGCCAGCGCCGAGTTTCAAGCAGTATCGGTCGACGAACAGATCGGCATTCCAGTGATCGGGCGCGACAAAGAGTTGCGAGTTAACCGTCTGGAGATATGCCAACTCGCGCGTGAGCGTGCGCTGGAACTTGCCCGAATGATCAAGGTGAAGCTCGATGCAGAACGGGAAGAAGGCATGGAAGACACCATGCTCGTCCTCACCGGCGGGGCATCGAACCTTCCAGGACTGGCTGACCTCGTCAAGAAGTGCGTCGGCATCAATGTGCGGCAAGGGGTGCCAGATGTTCATGGCACCGTCCCTGCCGAACTAAAGGATCCAACCTATGCGACGGGCGTCGGCATCCTTCTTTGGGGACTGACCGAGTATGTTCCCGAAGACACGGAACAGAAGTCGAAGCAAAAAGCGGTTGTCATCTCGGGCGTCACGCCCGCAACGGTAGTATCGAACGGATTTTTCGGCGGATTGAAAAGGCGAATCGGCGCACTAGTACCGGCACTATTCTTCGCACCAAAGAAAGGGAGGGTTTAATGGTCGTAAACACACACGTTGAGAACGCAGCCAACATCAAGGTTATCGGGGTTGGCGGCGGCGGGTCGAACGCCGTATCGAGGATGTTCAGGGAACGCCTCCCTGGCATCGATTACATGGTTGTCAACACAGACACACAAGCGCTCTTGCGCTCCGACGTGCCTGTCCGCCTCGCCATTGGCGAGCTGCTGACATCGGGCAAGGGCGTGGGTGGCAACCCGGAACTTGGCGCGAAGTCTGCCGAAGAGAGCCACGAGGACCTCCACGATTCCATTCGCGACGCAGACATGGTATTTGTCGCCGTTGGCATGGGCGGCGGCACGGGCACCGGCGCCGCTCCGGTAATCGCTGAGATCGTGAAGGAGACGGGCGCGCTCACAGTCGGCGTGGTCACGACTCCGTTCACCTTCGAGGGCATCCGACGGATGCGTACTGCTGAGGCGGGCATCAGCCAGCTCAAGGAGCACGTTGATACCCTACTCGTCATCCCGAACGAGCGACTTCACGTTATCTCCGACGAAGAGATCACCGCTGAGAACGCATTCCGCATGGCCGACGACGTTCTCCGGCTGGGAGTCCAGTCCATCGCCGAGTTGGTAACGGTCCCTGGTGAGATCAACCTCGACTTCGCCGACATTCAGTCGGTGATGCGCGATGCGGGTCCCGCATGGATGTCGATTGGCTGGGGCAAGGGCGAGAACCGGGCCAAGGAAGCCGCTCAGCAGGCGATATCCAATCCACTGCTCGACGTTTCCATCGAGGGTGCGACCGGCGTGCTGTTCAACGTCACCGGCGGCACCGACCTTCGGTTGTCCGAGTTGCACGAGGCGGCAGAGGTCATCCAGCGCGTCGTCGATCCGGACGCGAACATCATCTTCGGTATGGCCAACGACGCGAAGATGGAAAACGAGGTCAAGATCACAGTCATCGCGACCGGTTTCCCAACCTCCGACAACATGCGGCAGAAGGAAGACCAGCTCAAGGCGCTGCTGAAAGACGCCCTGGGTAACGACGAGGCGGAGATCGATCTTCCGCCATTCTTGCGCCGTATATCCAAGTATCGCGATGAGGTGGTGGTGCGATAGTCCATCGAGTCCCTACGCTCGTAGGACTTAGGGGAGAGTAGGCAAAGGGGCCGCATAATGCGGCCCCTTTTGTTTTATCCGTTTTTGCCACGGATTTCGACGTCTGTGCCGGCACGTAGCCAGAGACCTAATCCAAGTTCACGGTCAAGGGCGATGGCCTCACCCATCTCCGGTACGAATTCAAAAAGCCTATGTGCGTCTCGTCGTAGACCGACTTTATTCCGGCTCCCCTAGCCACCTTGCCTTTCCACTCCCTCGCCACCCTGAGTAGCGCGAAGGGTCTAAAATATCTGTCGTTACACGACGTTGAACTGTCACAACCATCTTAGACCCCTTCCTTCGACGTGCTCAGTACAGGCTGTCGAGGACTCCTCAGGGTAGTGATGGGTGGCGCGGTGTCAGTAGGCAAAACGTACATGACTGATAACTCGAACTTGCCAGCACTACGTTCCTCGATAACGTTCTGATAATCTTCAGACGGCTTTTTCGAGACTCCGAGAACGTCGTGCCACAGGCGTTCAACGAAATAATCTCAGACAGGTCCAAAACTAGTACAGCTACGACTGCTTGCGATTTCGCTCTTGACGAACCACAATATCTAGTGGTACTGTCTGTTGCCACGCGAATGGCGGTGTTGCATAATAGGGATCACTAAACGAGTCGGTGATCAATAAATGCGGTGTCCCCATTGCGGCCATAGCGAATCAAAGGTGATCGACTCGAGGGAGACGGTCGACAGCATCCGGCGGCGGCGCGAGTGTGAGTACTGCGACCGTCGGTACACGACTTATGAACGGGTACAGTCCAACTCCCTTCAGGTGGTGAAACGGGATCAGCGGCGCGAGGAGTTTAGTCCGGATAAGCTGAGGGGGAGCGTCCTCAAGGCTTGTACGAAGCGCCCGCTGCCGACAGGCAGCGTTGATAAGTTGGTCACAGAGATTGAAGGCGAATTGTATGCCCTGGGCCTGTCGGAGGTTCCCTCGCACGCAATCGGCGAGTTGGTGATCGAGCGGCTAAAGGACTTCGATAGAGTGGCATACATCAGGTACGCGAGCGTGTATAGAGACTTTCAAGACATACAGACCTTCCGACAAGAGATCGACGCGCTGCTCGACCCGCAGGAGCAGGAGGCGGTCAACCAACTCTCCTTCCTTGGCACCGACGAGGGAGTAGTGAAAGCTCCTTCCCGCGAACGCCGGGGCAGACGTACGAAACGTTCAGACCTCGGCGACGGTTAGCACTCCGGTCGTTTTCCCAATCGGGACTCTCTTCGACCAACAGGCCGATTGTCGCTTTCACCAAAAACTTGTACTAATTCGACCTTTAGACTATTGAAGTCTTAGAATGTTCTTGTTTATGGTTTGTTCATACAGGTTGAGGTTGCTCAATAGGGACCCACAAGATGTAGCGGCGGAACTCCGTCAGCGCCTTACGTCATGTTGGGTTGGCTGACACTAACATACACGACTAAATCTACAGAGGACGAAAGGTAGGAAAATGTCAATGGACGAAATAAAAAGAATCAAACGTATCTGTACGGATATTGTGTTCTCGTTGACCGCGCTTGGGTGCTCCCCGGGCCAGATTCAGGCCTTTTTGTTGGGCTTTCAGTCCTTCCTCTTAAAAACAAAGCCATCTAGCCAATTGCTGAGTTCAACGCTCGAACCTTGGTTCGTCTCTCCAAGACGCCCAACGCTTACCGACGATAATCCCTTGGTGTGGGAGACTTGGCTCGACGAGCAATACAGTGGCTTAGTAGCACAAGTGACGCGGCCTCGTCTGTTTGACGCCTTAGCTGAGCCTGTTACAGCAGAACCCCAGCCAATTGACGAACAAGAGTGGGCGAGCTTGCTTGAAGGTATTTTTACGGCGCAAGGATTGGACATTTCGGTAGTTCCAGGCACTCGACAACCAAGATCGCTGGCAACACCACCGTACTTGCCCTCTGACTTCGATCCTGTGGTCAATCATCATTTTTGTGGTTCGCCAGTCTACTATTCCGATAATGGGGCTTGCTCGAACTGTAAACTGGTGGTATTTGATGACTAGCATGAGAGTTTCTTCTTCGTCTACTCGCTTGAATGCACATGGCTCGATTGGATCAGAATGGATATAGGTGCGGAACACGTTCGAATAACAAAGTTTGACTCCGTTGGCTTTGAAGCGGTGGCTCGGGGGTTCGGAGTCGACGCCCTAACATTGGCAAACACTCCGGTTGACATTCGAAAATTGGCATATTCGTTGCAGAAGACAACGATCAGGGAGATCAAGAAGGTTCCGTTGCCAATTGATGGAATGCTGACACCGCATGGCGATTCTGTAAGTATCTTGATAAACGACCGACGGACACCGCAACGGCAACGCTTCACCTGTGCCCATGAACTTGCTCACGCAATGCTTGAACCGAATGTGGCAGCGTATCGGCAGTTGGATCTAACGCTGAATAGACCGTTGGAGCGGCTGTGTGATCGGCTCGCCAGTGTTCTGTTAATGCCAAACCCGCGTTTCCGCCAGGAAATCGAATCTCGAGGAGGCAGTATCGCGACCATTGAAGAAATGGGACGTATGTTCTATACTTCCCTCCAAGCTACTGCAACACGTATGATCGGACTCGTTGACAGGCCAACTTTGTTGATCATCTCAGGAAGGGACTCGCAAGACGGTGACCTTCGCGTGCGATGGACGGTGCAGAGCGATCTGATTCGTGAAGAGTTCCCGCGCTGGTACATTCCAACACGGTCACTCGTCCAGATACCTAGTATCGAGCGCGCGTTCAAGGCCAATGGAATAATTCAGGCGGATGAACGAATGAATCTGGGAACTTCGCGGCCAAGAGCAGAGGTCGAATCTAAGGGCTTTGGCAATGGAGACAATAGATACGTGTTGTCGGTGGCCCACCTAACGTAGATAGCAAAAATTTGAGGAGTAACGTTTGTTATGACGACGAAAGAGAAGAAGGAGACCGCGAGTTTGTTCGGAGACTCAAAAAAGCCGTTGAGTGGTTTATCTCAGTCGAACGGTAGCTCCGATATGGGGGCGATTCCTTTGACAGAAGATGAAATGGATTTGACTGATAATGCCAAGATTGTCCTTGAGAAACGGTATTATCGTAAGGATAATGATGGAAAGGTCGTCGAAAAAGCCCACGACATGTTCCGGCGGGTAGCGCACGCGATCGCTTCGCCGGAGTTCATGTATGGCACTGCCGACGACGCGAAGGTATGGGAAGAAAAGTTCTACGAGGTAATGGCGAAACTCCAGTTCGTACCGAACTCTCCTACCCTCATGAACGCGGGAATCCAGCGCTCTGACGGCCAGGGTACCGGGACATTGTCGGCCTGTTTCGTAATGGGCCTCGAAGACCATATGGACGGCATCATGACCACCGCCAAAGAGACGGCGATGGTACAGAAGTACGGGGGCGGCACCGGATTCGCCCTCTCGACCATCCGCCCAAAGGGGTCGAACATCCAGACGACCCACGGCCAGGCCTGCGGGCCCATTGAGGTGCTGCGGCACCTGTCCTCGGTCTCCAAGCTGGTCACCCAGGGTGGCAAGCGCGACGGCGCGAACATGGCAGTCATGGACATTCACCACCCCGACGTTCTGGAGTTCATCGACTGCAAGGCCACGGAAGGCGATATTCACAATTTCAACATCTCCGTCGGCGTGAGCCACGAGTTTATGCAGGCCGTCAAGGCGGGTACGACCTATCCCCTGCGGTTCAACCAGGATCCGGCGGACCCGGCTTCGCCGATGGTCGAGGTCGGACGGCTCGACGCGAGAGAAGTATTTGAAAAAATCGTGCACGGCGCATGGCGCAACGGCGAGCCGGGGATGATCTTCCTCGACTGGGTGAATCATAAGAACCCAACGCCGCATATCGGGCGGATGACGGCAACGAACCCCTGCGGCGAGCAGCCGTTGCTGCCCTTCGAGTCCTGCAACCTGGGCTCGATCAACATGAACAAGTTTGTCGTTGAGGTTGACGGTCATCCGACGGTCGACTACGACGCTCTCCGCGAAGTGACGCACGTAGCTACGCGCTTCCTCGACAACGTCATCGACGCCAACGCCTATTCGGTAGACAAGATCGAGCAGATGACGAAGTCCACCCGTAAGATCGGCCTCGGCGTCATGGGCTTCGCCGACCTGTTGACCCGGCTAGAAATTCCCTACGACTCAGAAGAAGGCCTAGCTTTGGGCCAGAAGATCATGCGCTTCATCAAGGACGAGGCTGACCGGATGTCTACAATGCTCGCTGAGGAGCGCGGCAACTTCCCTGCTCACGAAGGCAGCATCTATGACGGGCCCGAGGGCACCCCGATGCGCAACGCCTGCCGCATGACCGTCGCGCCAACCGGTACTATCTCCATGATCGCCGGGTGCTCCAGTGGTATCGAGCCGCTGTTCGCTCTGTGCTACCACAAGCACAACATCCTCGGCGGCCAGAGCCTGCTCTATGTGGACGGAAACTTCGAGCAGGCGGCCAAGGACGGCGGATACTACAGCGAAGACTTGATGAACTATCTGGCCGACGGCGGCTCGCTCCAGAACCGCGACGACGTGCCGGACTCGGCCAAGCGCACCTTCGTGGTCGCCGGGGACATTTCTCCCGAGATGCACGTGAGAATGCAAGCAGTCTTCCAAGAGAGTGTCGACGCTGCGATTTCGAAGACAATCAACTTCCCGAACGAAGCCACCGAAGACGACGTTCGCGAGGCCTATAAGCTGGCTTGGGAGTTGGGTTGCAAGGGCATCACCGTCTATCGCTCCGGCAGCCGAGACGCGGAGGTGCTCACGGCGGGTAAGGAAAGCGAAAAGGACGAGCCTGAAACCAACGGACATGTGACGCACGCCCTGGTCGAGCGACAAAGGCCGGCGGTCGTGCGCGGCATTACCGAGCGAGTCCGCACCGGACAGGGCAACCTCTTCGTAACGGTAAACTTCGACGACGAAGGCTACCCGTTCGAGGTCTTCGGCACTCTCGGCAAGGCGGGCAGCACCGACTCCGCACGGCTAGAGGCAATCACCCGGTTAGCATCGCTGGCACTGCGCACCGGCATCGACCCGGCGCAGGTCGTCGAGCAGTTGCGCGGCATAACCGACGAGCCGGTCTGGTCCGACGGCACGCTCGTCGGGTCGGTCCCCGATGCCATATCGCTCGTGTTGAAAAAGCACGTCGCCGACAGGTCGGTGGCCGATGCACAGCAGCACGGCGCGGCGGCGGCACAGATCAGCCTGTTCCCTTCGAGTCAAGCGGTCGCGACCGTGGAGAAGGTCGTCGCAGTACGTCCCTCGACCGGCAAGCGCTGCCCGGAATGCTCCGGCTATCTCGTCGCACAGGAAGGCTGCCTCAACTGCCACGACTGCGGTTACAGCAAGTGCGATTGATCGGACATCACTAGACACCACCAGGGGCCTCGGACGATTCGAGGCCCCTTATTTTTTGGGCGGTCGGCCCGTATAATGGCTTGATGGGCGATTCGTCCACATCCCAGGAGACCACATAGATGACATCAAACGGAAAACCCTTCGTCGCCATCACCATGGGCGACCCGGCGGGCATTGGTGCCGAAGTCACCGCAAAGGCACTGATGGACGCATCCATATACAAAAAATGCCGGCCATTCGTAGTCGGTAACGTGGCGGCGATGGACCACGCCATAGACATCGCCAAGCTCGACGCGTCGAGTCGCGCAGTACGCTCTCTCGAAGGCGTGGTTGGAAAATACGGTACCATCGACGTTCTCGACCTGGAGAACCTCGACTTTTCGAGCATTGCAGTGGGACAGCTATCCGCCAAGGCAGGCAAAGCCGCCGTCGAGTGGGTCCTAAAGGCGGGCGAACTTGCTGCAGCGGGCCAGGTGCAGGCCATCGCGACCGCCCCGATCAACAAGGAAGCGGCAAAGATGGCCGGCTACAAAGACATCGGCCACATGGAGATTTTTCAAAGTCAGACGAACTCGAAAGAGGTCGCGACGATGCTCATGGCCGACGTGCTCCGCGTCGTCCACCTTACGACTCACCGGCAGCTTCGCATCGCCTGCGACTACGTGACCGTCGACAACGTGCTCGCCAAGCTCGTCCTGACCCACGAACATTTCGTGAGGTGGGGCTTCCCTACTCCTCGCATCGGCGTCGCGGCCTTGAATCCGCACGCCAGCGACGGCGGTCTCCTCGGCGACGAGGAAGAAAAGCAAATTGCTCCCGCGATAGAAAAGGCTCGCGCCCGGGGCATCGATGCCACAGGCCCAGTGCCGCCCGATACGATATTCACTCAGGCGATCAATGGGAAGTACGATGCGGTGCTCGCCATGTACCACGATCAAGGACACATCCCGATCAAAGTCCACAACTGGGAGCGGAGCGTCAGTGTGAATCTTGGCCTACCATTCATTCGCACATCGGTCGATCACGGCACCGCCTTCGACATCGCAGGTAAGGGCATCGCCCACCATGCGAGCATGTCAGAATCCATCGGAGTAGCGGTTGATTTGGTAAGCGAGAGCAAGCTCAGATAGGGCGCCCTCACCCCCGGCCCTCTCCCTGAGGGAGAGGGGGAAAGAATTACTCACGAAATGAAAATCACCTTCATAGGCGGCGGCGTGATGGCTGAGGCGATACTCGGCGGAATCCTCGACGCCGGTGTAACCACGGCGGAGAATATCCGCTTCGGCGAGCCGGTTGAGCAGCGCCGTGCTGTTCTGACCGACAAGTACGGCGTGACAGCAAGCGACAACAACCTCGCGATGATTGAGGGTGCTGACATCGTCATACTCGCGGTCAAACCGCAGCACCTCTCGCCGGTCATGGACAACATCAAGTCTGCAATCCAGGGCGAACAAGCAGTGCTATCCATCGTGGCCGGAGCAACGTTAGATACCTTGAGCAAGGGCCTCCGACACCGTGCGCTCGTGCGGGTCATGCCCAATACGCCGGCCCAAATTCGCGAGGGCATGACCGTTTGGACTGCCACCGACCAGGTTACCGACGAGCAGAAAGCGGATAGCAAGCTAATTCTCGGATCATTTGGTGAGCAGATGTATGTTGACGATGAAAAGTACATCGACATGGTGACGGCACTGAGTGCGAGTGGCCCCGCCTATGTCTTCTTGTTCATCGAGGCGCTTATTGATGCGGGAGTGTACATGGGTCTCCAGCGTCCAATGGCGCGCAAACTCGTTCTTCAGACGGTTCTGGGCAGTACGAAGTATGTCCAAGAGACGGGCAAGCATCCGGCGGAACTCAAGGACATGGTCTCATCGCCTGCGGGTGGCACGGTCGAAGCGCTGATGTCGTTCGAGAAGTCGGCGTTTCGGGGCTCAATCCTGACAGCCATAGACGCCGCTTACAAAAAATATCAGGCGCTGGGTAAAAACAGTTGACCTTTCTAGCCACTTTCATCAATCTGTTTTTTACCGCGCTTTGGCTGGCTATCTTGGGTCGCGTGATCATGTCATGGGTCACGATGATGGCCCCTACATCGCCGGTCGTGCAGACCATAAATCAGATGCTCTTTCAGATGACAGAGCCGGTCCTAGCGCCGATACGCCGGATCATCCCTCCGCTGGGTGCGTTTGATCTGACGCCGATGATCGCCTTGATTTTGCTCCAGGTGATACAGCAGTATCTATTGCGACTGCTGTAGGTCTACTCGTCGGCGAGCCTCCCCTTCGTCGATGCCTTCAACGGCGATCACCTTCGTACGCGACTTCGCTCCAGAAACGATCTTGATCGCGCGCTTGGATAGATCGAGATGCTTCGCCAACAAGTCAACCACGGCTTTGTTGGCTTTGCCGTCTTCTGGCGCAGTCGTGACATAGACCTTGATGATATCTCCGTTAACCACCACCTTGTTACGACTTGCCTTGGGCTGAACGCGGATCTCTAGCCTGGCGGAAGACACCTATGGGACCCGTGAAGCGATCGCGTCTTGGGGCATATTGTGTTCAGCAGCCGCTTTCGTCCACAACACCTGGTCTTTGCCCGAAGGGTACGCGTAGTATGTCGTCAGGTTAAAGAACACGACGGCAGCGGCCACAAGTACGACAAATCCAGCCACACTCCGCAGCGGCACCCTGCCCTTCATCCAAACCAGGATCCAATCCAAGGCGATTCCGGCAAACGCAAATACCACAGGTACCCCGATGGTCAGACGACCGAACATCCCCTGCTCTTTGGTCAACCCTACACCGACCGCGATTACACCGAATAAAACAACCAGCGCCGCGTAACGGCGTTCACGCCAGCGCCAGACGCACACCAGCAGACCGACCACCGCTAGCAGGCCGGTGAACGGATCAACGACCCTGCCGCCACCACGACCAAACTCGTCTCCTCCGCGACTCCACACGAGCGCACGTCCCGTGTTCAAGACGTTCCCTATCACGTGCCGCATTTCGTCCATCACGCCTTCTTTTTCTCGATATGGAACGGTCTCGGTAATCAAAAGGGATTTCACGTCGCTGCGCGTTTCACTCGAACTTGCTAGTGTGGTCCAGAACGGAAGGCCGACGATAAGAACAGGGATGACGAAAGCCATGAAACGCTTTGCAAGAACCTCTGGCGTCAAGGAGCCCGACAAGTAGTCCCGTGCCCAAAGCGCCAGCATGGCCAATACGAGCACGAGCGCGGCGAAGTGAATGTAAAGGCAAAGACCGACGATTACACCCGACGCGATGAACAGTCGGGTGCGCTGCGATTGATTCGTCAACGCCCCCGAAGCCCTGAATAGCAAGTAGAGAGCCGACATCTCCGCAAGCAGGAAGAAACTCACGGGCAGAGCCAGTCGTCCATACGTCAACTGCCACAAACCAATCGACATCAGAAGCGCGCCAAATAGTGCGGCTCGACCATTAAACAGAGAGTTGGCAAGCAAGTAAAACACACCGATGGACGCGAAGGATACAATGGCGGACAACAGACGGGCAGTCCCTGCACCCTCTCCTAATGCGCCGGTCCAGATGGCCAGAATGTAAGCATATCCCGTGGGAGCGTCAGCAAGGAGTTCATGGGACAGGCCAATCCAGCCGTGCGCTCTGATCTGTTCCGCGACACGGAAGAAAGCGTCTTCCGCCGCGATGATTCCCCCTGGAGTAGAGTCCAGGCCGAAGAATCGGATGAAACCCACTATTGAAAACGCGGCGACCACAAGACCTTGAGTGAAGGTACCTGCGAAAGCAAGCTGCTCCAGCGTGGAGGCGGGCCTGATCGAAGAGCCGGACGGAGCGCTGGCGACTCTCTCAGATGGGGGGAAATCATCAGGCGTCACGGGCTTCGACGGCGCGACCGCCGTGGCTGGAGTTGTCAATGGGGTTCCGTGGGAATGCTCCGCAAGTGCCTGGGCGAGCCTCGAACCACAATTATTGCAAAAATTCTGGTCAGCCGGATTCACGGTCTCGCAGGCCGGACATTGAATGTCACCGGCAAGTGATTCACCGCAATTGCCGCAGTAGGCCGCGGCCAAACGGTTCTCGCGTCCGCAATTCTTGCAGGTAACCGCCACTAGCTTAGTTCTCCACGCCAAAGCGGTTAGGGCCGGGGAGCTGTCCAGGCTGCACGCTGGTCACTGACTCTGCTCCTTCACCCGAATCCATTCACCGACGTTAAAGCCGCCGCGTCCCGCCTCGGCCTCAGTCTTTTGAAGCGCCTGCCACACCTCAAAGTCCGCAGCATCGACGGCAGGCTGTCGTGCCGCCGCGGCTTCCGGCTGGTCGATCCAGTTAAAGTAGCCAGAGACGTTAATGTACGCGATGAACCCCACTGCCGCGACGGTGGCAGCCCTGAACCACGCCTGACGGCTAAAGCGCAAGCTGAATAGCCAGTCTAACCCTACGGCGATGAAAAGGTAGAAAATCGGGGCGGCCCCAACGGCTCGCGCGCCGTGCGGCGTGTCGGTGCTTAACACCTGTATCGGGAAGATCATCACGACGAAGAAGACCCACCATAACAGCGTCTGCCGCCAGCGAGGAATCGAGACCGCGATTCCGAGCCAGAACAGGACGCCCGTCAGCCTGTCGAGAAATCCGCGATTAGTCGCTATGAATCGGTTGTTCTGTGCCTCAGTCGAGACGCCGGGATCAAGGAGTATGAACCCCCTGACCGTGTCCCAGGTCTTTTCAACGATGATTCCAACGCTCCCCTTGCCATCGAACTGCCCGCGGTTCTGCTCGTTGAGCACATATATCGCGTCGACTCGTCGGTTGAAGTTTTGTAAATCGTTGAGAGCGTTATTGAGTTGCGGCGCGAACAGAATGATGGCAGTTAACATCATGACACCGTAGCCGATCAGCAGCCGCCTCCGGTTATCGCTTTGCAGGATAAACGCGATTGGCAAGTAAACGAGGAGCGCGACGATAATCGTCCGCCCGCTCATGAAGCCATACAGTCCGAGCGAAGCGAACAGTCCTGCGGCGGCATACAGGAAAAAGTTACCTCGCTTGATCGCCGCTGAAATGGTCAGCATCGCCATCAGCGCATATAGTGCTACGTGAACATTCTCCCAGCCGCTGCGGGAAAAGTGCAGGTACCACAGGCTCGTGGCCAATAAGAACGTCGCTGCCAGACTTGATGGTCTGCCGAGACCGTGTTGTCGTGCAACCAGGTAAAACACCAGCAACGACACCGTGCTCAGCGCGACGCTCGGCAGGCGAAGCCCGACGATCGTCTCGCCGAACAGGCCCATAGACCAGCCGGTCATGTACATGCTAAATGCAGGAGCAGGCTTCCAGTCCAACTCGAAGAAGCCGGGACCAGTATCGGCCATGATGTGATAGACGGTTTGCAGGTTGTCCGCCTCGTCGGCGACGAGATTCGAGGGAATGTCGGTAAGCGAAACGAGTCTGAGGAACAACGCGAGTACGAGAATGGCGGCCAAGGTCCCGACAGTCCAGTTGTAAAGCCCCAGCCGTTCGAGCTGTCTCTTGATCGGGTCGAAGTTGGTCGGAGCGGATGGGCTTGCGGCGGCCGTCGTAGTGACCGCGATCCGACGTGACTCGTCCATGACTACGCCACAAGCGTCACAGTAGGCGTTCTCGTCAGGGTTGTTTACGCCGCATGCCGGGCACACGGAGTCGAACCCTATTGACCGGCCGCAGTTGCCGCAGAACTGCGCGTCATTGGTGTTCTGATAACCGCACCAGGCGCAACCAATATGGCTGCCATGTGTCGATTCGATGCTCACGTTCGCAGTGTCACCTCACCAGCGATGACGGTCTTCGTGCTGCCGTCGGGTTGGGTCAGAATGAGATTGCCCTGGTCGTCCACGCCTGTCGCAATCCCTTCCTCTACCCTGTCCTGCCAGCGCACCTGCACGTCCCGTCCAAGCGTCTCCATGCGTAATGCCCACTCGTCGGTCAATGAACGGCCAGCGCGGATGTCAGCGTATTGTGTGTCCAGCGCTCTCAATAAACTCGTCAGCACGGTGTTGCGATCAAACTCACGGCCTGTCTCGCGGTGCATGCTGGTCGCAATCGCGGATATCTCGGGCGTTGAGGCAGGGTCTGAATTGACGTTCAAGCCGATGCCAAGGACCGCGTAGTCGATTGCCCCTGCCTTGACGGTACTCTCTACAAGAATTCCAGATATTTTGCGCCCATCGACCTTCACGTCGTTCGGCCACTTTATCGTCGCTTTGAGTCCGGCAGCCTCATTAACAATCGAGCAAATGGAGAGCGCAGCGGCCATATTAACGTATGGCATCTGCACCGCATCGGGCTTCAGTACCACCGAGAACATGAGGTCCTCGCCCGGCGGTGATATCCATGCGCGGTCGAAGCGTCCCCTGCCCGCCGTCTGCTCATCGGCAATCACGACGGTGCCCTCTTCAACTCCACTGTCTGCGAGTTTCTTGGCTTCATTCATCGTCGAATCAAGAGTCTTGAAATACAGCACATTCTTACCAATGATACAACCCGCGAGGCCGCCTGTAATGCGCTCGATGTCCAGATCGCTCATCCTGCTCCACCCGGTCAACGTTCGTCGATTGGCATGATACACTACCGTCGCTTCGATAGTGCTCCACCGAGAGGTTTTACGTATGTACGATTTGCTGATAAAAGGCGGAACGGTCATCGACGTCGCACAGGGCCTGAACAACCTTCGTGACGTGGCCATCGCTTCAGGAAAAGTCGCCGCCATCGAGAGCGCCATTGGTGGCGACGCGAAGGAAGTGGTCGACGCGACCGGCCTGATCGTCACCCCGGGCCTCATCGACATGCACATGCACGCATACTGGGGCGTGTGCTGCTATGGTCTCGAACCGGACGCCATCAACATTGCCAAAGGGGTAACGACTGCAATGGACTGCGGCTCGGCTGGAGCGCGGACCTTTCCGCACTTCCGACGCACAGTAATTGAGCGCGTCGACACTCGGCTGTATGCCCTGCTTAACATATCGGCGATGGGAATTATTTCGCCCGTTATCGGCGAGTTGTACGACATGCGATGGGCCCGGGTCGAAGACGCTGGCAATATTGGTATAGAGAACCGCGACTTAGTGCTGGGCATTAAGGTGCGGCTGTCGCATCACACGATCTTCATGGAGGACAAGCTCGACGCTCTGAAGCGCGCCATTGCCGCGGCGGAGATGTTCGGCGGCATGGTTATGGTACACGTTGGCGACATCGAGACCCCTCTTGAAACCCTCACGAAGCACCTGCGGCCTGGTGATGTGATTACACACGCCTTCCGCCAGTGGGGCGGCGTCGTGAGCGCCGACCGTGTTGTAGTCGACGAGATACGCGACGCTCAAAAGAACGGCATCATCTTCGACGTAGGTCACGGCGGTGGAAGTTGCTCCTTCGACACGATTGAGACGGCGCTGGCACAAGGTTTCTATCCGGATACGATCAGCAGCGACGTGAGCACCCTCAGCGTCGAAGGGCCGGTCATCGATCTGGTCACGACCATGTCGAAATTCCTGCACTTCGGTATTCCGATTGAGGACGTTATCCGCCTGACGACCCAGGCCCCAGCCGAGAAAATGGGCCTGGGCAACGACCTCGGCTCACTGAAGATCGGCACGACCGCCGACGTGAGCATCCTAAGCGTCGACGACGGCGAATACACGTTTATGGACGCTGAACGCAAGTCGACCTCCGCAACGCGAAAGATCAATTCGGTGAAAACCGTGAAGGCTGGTAAAGTCTATCGGGACTGGGACAGATAGGGTTTCGGCCCTCGCTGGGGGATTGAGTATCAGTTATGTATGATTTGCTCATCAAGGACGGAATGATTGTCGACCCGTCCCAGGGGTTAAACGGCCCGGCAGACATCGCGTTTCTCGATGGCAAAGTCGCAGCGATCTCCCCCAGTATCTCGGATAGCGAAGCAACCGATGTCCTTGACGCGACCGATCTGATCGTCACTCCAGGCCTCATCGACTTGCATGTCCACAACTTTTGGGGCGTGTCACACTACGGCATAGACCCGGACACCACCAATATCGCCAACGGCGTCACAACCGCCGTTGATGCGGGTTCAGCCGGTGCGGCGACCTTTCCGGCGTTTCGCAGGTACGTGCTCGAACGTGCGGACACCCGATTGTACGCACTATTGAATATCTCTCTCACGGGCATGATCTCCCGGACGATCGGCGAGCTCGAAGACTTGCGACATGCCGATGTTGCACAGGCGGTCAGGATCGGTCGACAGAATTGGGACTACATCCTTGGTATTAAGGCACGGCTTTCCGACATGATCACCCGACAGCATGATGTTGACTCCCTCAAACGGGCCGTCGAGGCCGCCGAAGCCCTCGACGCCTTCGTAATGATTCACGTCGGCTTCACGAAAACTCCGATGGAGGACCTGGTGGCGATGCTGCGGCCCGGCGATGTCGTCACACACTCATTTCATGGGAACGCGCACGGCATCCTGGACGACACCGGCAAAGTCAAGGATGCCTTTCCGGAACACCAGCGGCGCGGCATCGTCTTCGACATCGGTCACGGCGCGGGCAGCTTCTCATTCGAGGTCGCCGAAAAGGCCATGGCCGACGGGTTCAATCCCGGCAATATCAGCAGCGATCTGCACTTCTATAACATCGAGGGGCCCGTCTTCGACCAAGTGACGACGATCTCAAAGTTCATGTGGCTCGGCATGTCCTTGTTTGACGTGGTCAGGCTGACCACCTCTGAAACCGCCAAGACGATGGGCGTGGACGACCGACTGGGTACTCTCAAGGTCGGGGCCGTTGGAGACGCGACGATTCTGCGCCTCGACGAGGGTAAGTTTACGTTTACGGACTCATACGGTAAGTCGGTCACCTCGCGACAGAAGTTGAACCACGTCAAGACGATCAAGGATGGTCGAGTCTACAAGCCCTGGCTTCGTGGGACGTAAGTGTCCTACGACCTTTTGATCAAAGGCGGGCGCGTGGTCGACCCGTCTCAGGGCATCGACGGAATCTGTGACGTTGCGCTGGCAAACGGGAAAGTCGCTCTCGTTGCCAATAACATTCATCCCGATCAGGCGGGCGAAGTCTTCGACGCCACCGGCCTGATCGTCACGCCGGGCCTGATCGATCTACACACGCACGACTACTGGGGTGCGTCGTTCTATGGCGTCGACCCTGATCAAGTTCACATCTCCAAAGGTGTCACAACCGTGCTGGACGCGGGCTCATCTGGTGCGAGCACGTTCCCTGCGTTCCGCCGATACGTCATCGACCGGGCGGACACACAAATATTCGCCCTACTTAACATCTCCGCGATGGGTATGGTCTTGGGCTACGGGGGACTCGAAGATGTCCGCTGGGCGGATGTCGACGAGGCGGTGCGTGTCGGTCGGGAAAACCGCGATGTGGTCGTTGGAATCAAAGCGCGGATACCTCCCCTGCCCGCCGACGACTATCGCGAGGTGCTCAAGCGGGCCATCCATGCGGCGGAGGGGATCGATGGCTTCCTTATGCTCCACCTCGGTGGGTCGAGCATTTCCGTCACCGAGCGCTTGAACAAACTCCGTCTTGGTGACGTTCTGACACACTCGTTTCGACACAGCATAGACGGACGTGGCGTCCTCGACGATCAGGGAAACGTCCTCGACGAGGCTTGGGCGGCCAAAGAAAGGGGCGTATTGTTCGACGTAGGACACGGTGGCGGCAGCTTTTCGTTCGAGACTGCGGAGCGCGCAATCGCCCAGGGCTTCCTCCCAGACACAATCAGCAGCGACCTTCATGTTGGCAACGTCGAAGGGCCGGTCTATGACCTCGTCACGACTCTATCGAAGTTTTTGTATTTGGGGATGTCGCTCTCAGAAGTCATACGGCTATGCACGGAGGCTCCGGCGCGGGTCATCGGTCAATCTGGCAGGCTTGGCACGCTCAAGCGGGACTCGGTCGGCGATGTCACGATCTTGAGGATGGACGATGGCGAGTTTATTTTCAGTGACTCAGGTAAGAGGCAGGTGGTGCAAGCGTCCCATCGGCTGACTCACGTTCAGACAATCAAAGCCGGTCAGATATATCGACCTTGGCTCGCCTAAAGTTCAGACCCGCTCCTTGAACCACCGGATGATACGCTCGTTGTGGTCGATGATGTGGTTGCGCTCTACCAGGCCGTGCGGCTCACGGGGGTAAACAACAAGCTCGGTCTCGACGCCCAAGTCCTTCAGCGCGCGATAAAAGATATATCCTTGCTCGACCGGCACGTCCCAGTCCAGTTCGCCGTGCGTGATGAGCACCGGCGTCTTGACGTTCTTGACGTAGGTTATCGGCGAGAACTTTTTGTAGAGGCCGTCGAGTTCCCAGGGGTCAGCGCCGCCGTAGTACAGAGAGTCCCAGTCGCTAAGGTACGAGCGTCCGTGAAAGCTCCGCCAGTCGGAGACGCCGGCGATCATTACTCCGGCCTTGAAGCGGTCCGTCTGTCCGACAGCCCATGCAGTTATGAATCCTCCGTAGCTGCCGCCGCCGATGCCAAGCCGTTCAGGGTCGGCGATACCCTGCTTGATGCAGTGGTCTATGCCCGTCTGAATGTCCTCCCAGTCTTTGCCACCCATGTCGCCGATGTTGCTCTCGGAAAACTCGATTCCCTTGCCCGTACTCCCCCGGTAGTTGGGCACAAATACCGCAAATCCCTCGGCAACCAACAGCCCGGTAAAGCGATAGGCGGGCCAGTATCGATGCGACACCATCTGTGTCGGGCCTCCGTGGACTATTGTGATCATGGGTAATGGGTCGGTCGTACCCTTCGGCTTGATCACAAGTCCCTGCATCTTCCAGCCGTCAGCGCCGGTCCAGCGTACGTCTTCGACCTGCCCATTTCCGAAGTCGGACTCGTCTCCAAAATCGGTCATTCGTGACCATTCACCGCTTCGCCCGAAAGTCCACACGTTCATCTGATCCGACTCGTCCTCGCGTATCAGTGCTGCTTTGCCCGATGAATCGATGCTGAGACTTGTGCTGCCATCTACAATCCCGATTTCGTTGAGCGAAAGGTTACTGCGCTCTCCGGTTCGGACATTGATCTCCGAAACCCCAACGAGTCCATCCTGTTGCACGACGGCGACGACCCGTTCTGAGTCCAACCACTGCGAGAACGAGTAGCTCGCGCCGTGGTCAGCGCTTAGTTCGCGGGCCTCGCCCCCTTCGGCAGTAACGACGAATACACCCCCTGGATTGATGCCACGGTCGCTCCAACTGGACGACAGGAAAGATATCTGGCTGCCGTCAGGCGACCAGACGGGTTTGGCGACCTGTCGTCCGGTTTGATGAATAGTCTGAAGGTCTGACGCATCGGCCGTGAAAGTCACAAGCCTGTTCGAATACCACGACTGTTCAAATGGCAAGTCAGATGCCACGGCGGCGAAGCTGTTCCCATCGTGCGACCAGCAGAACTCCCAGACATGGAGATTATCAGGCGAAGCGTAGGTCACTCCCCTCGTCTCAACGTCCAATACATATATCCGTGTGAATTTCGGGTGCTGCTCGAACTCGATGGCGTCGTTCTTGTCCGACTTCCGCTCTTCCTCTTCGTCGGTCTCCGGATCGGTCATAAGAAACGCGATATGCTTGCCATCGGGCGACCATGCTAGTGGGTCCAGGCTACGTGGCGACGGGATACTGCCCGAAAGATTGGTCAACCTTTCGGCCTCTCCGCCATCGCGAGAAATCGCGTAAACCTGGCGCTGTCCGTCCTCCAACCGGTCGGAGAGAAACGCCAACATCTTCCCATCGGGCGACCACCGCGGTGTCGAGTCGGCACCTTGGCTTCGAGTGAGTTGCCGAGACTCGCCGCCCGACGTCGGCACGACCCAGATATTGCTCTTCGGAAACTTGGTATCGACAACAAATGAGTCAGCGACGACGAAAGCAACGAGATCTCCATCTGGCGAAATCTGGGCGTCGGCGAGATTAGTGAAGTCGAGCGCGGCTTGGGCCGTCAGTTTGGTCATTGGTATCCTCATATAGTTGTTGATATTGGATTGCTCGTCGGCTACCGTTACAGGGCCATTATAGGCAACAACACAGGAGTATTCCATGACCACGAACTTGCGACCGCGCGCCACCGACCTCGGCGTCAAGATTGGCCTGCTGCCTCACGGCGAGCACAACTCCATCACCGACGTTCCTGAGGTGTCGGTCGGGCATGTAACCCTAGTAGAGGGCGACGGCCCGCTCGTCATTGGTGAAGGCCCTAAGCGCACCGGCGCGACAGTAATCCTTCCTCACCAGGAGAATGTGTTCAGGCGCAAGGTGACAGGAGCCGTGCATGTTGTAAACGGCTTCGGCAAGGCGCTTGGCTTTCTCCAGGTCGCGGAACTCGGCGTTATCGAAAGTCCCATAGCACTGACCAGTACCCTCAGTATATGGCGGGCGGCTGACGCGCTCATCGACCACTTGACGAGCCAAAATCCCGAGGTCTACTCCTTCAACCCAGTGGTTGGTGAGTGCAACGACAGCTTCCTGAACGACATGATCGGGCGACACGTCGGCGCTGAGCATGTTATGGAGGCCATCGAGAGCGCAACTTCGCCGAACATCGAGGAAGGTGCCATCGGCGCGGGTACAGGTATGACTGGCTTCGGTTGGAAGGGCGGCATGGGCACCTCGTCGCGGCTTTGCAGTCTGGATGGTGGCGAACAGTACACGGTCGGTGTGATGACTTTGACCAACACTGGAGACCCTCGCGAATTCCGCATCGATGGAGTCCAGATCGGGCGGCACATACTGCCGGAAGGGGACGCGTTTGATCCGATAGGGCCTGCAGGCTCTATCATGATGGTTGTCGCCACCGACGCGCCGGTCGATTCGCGGCAGCTTGGGCGAATGGCCCGCCGTGCTGGAATGGGCCTCGCTCGCGCTGGCGGAATCGCCGATCACGGCAGCGGTGATTTCGTAATAGCGTTTTCCAATTCAACCCAACCAAAGACGATTAACGACAGAGCACTGACTCCTCTATTCCGTGGAGTGGTCGAAGCGACCGAAGAGGCGGTTATCAACTCCGTTCTTCGAGCCGATACAGTCGTGGGTCGAGATGGAAACACGAGGCACGGAATCCCAATAGCGGAGATTAAGCGCATATTGTCGGCTGAAAGGAAGTAGTACCAGTTTGGTTTGACGGCACCCCGTATTGCGCACTCACCCTTCGACAAGCTCAGGGCGAACGGAACGTGATATGACACCATCCGATCGAATTGGTGTAGTCCCCTCCCTTCGCGTGCTCCTTCGGCCTACGGATTGACGAATCGGTTCCCGATCCCCTGGTCGACGTAGCTTGTTTTGCCGACCTTGGAGACGGTGATCTGTTGACGGTACCCGCCGTTGTCTATTTCACGTTCGGCTTCATAAACCTCGGTTGCCGAGTCCACTGAACCTGGGTCTGGCCCGTCAGCTAGCGCCTCTTCGAGAACCCGACCGTCCATCGAGTCGCCGCCGGGCAGTCCGAGTATCCTCAAAGTCGTAGGCGCGAGATCGACGTTCCCAGTCGGGGTGTTCGCTCTCACTCCACTCTTGAAGCTCGGGCCGCTGGCTATGAGCGTATTCCTCATCTCATGCTTGCTCATCGACCCATGATCGCCTAGTCCCTTGCCCTTTCCCGCACTGTAGAAATGCCCTGGCACCCCAGCCTCGTTGGGGTCAGAGTTCCAGGTAAAGGACATCGTAAGATCGGGGGCTCGCTCGCCTTCCAGTCCAACGAGCCGCGCTGGCAAAGTACCTTCGACATCGCCGTGAGCGTCCGGCACGGTGATCGCACCGCACCAGGGCTGCGCCATGAGCCACTCGGCGAGCCGGTCGACCGCGGGAGTGAGTCTGTCGTTCACCCAGAAGAACACTGAGCCACCGTTCACCGCAGTAATCACTCCACCAGGCACGTCTACTGGTGCAAAACCGGCGTGCTCGATCAGAGATTCGATGTCGATTAGGCCCTGAGATGTTGAATACCCGTGGTCTGAGACAACCATGATGTCCGTCTCGCCAAGTTGTCCTTTCTTGTCAAGCCACTCGATGACTTTGCCGAACGTGCCATCAGCGACTCCCAGCGCTTCCTTGCCCTGCTCGGAGTTCACTCCAGCGGCGTGTTGAGTGTGGTCCGGCTCGTCGCACCAGTAAATAGCAAGCTCCTGGTCGTCCAAAACATATTCCGTTAGAACCCGGACCGCATATTCATTGCGCGCCCGATCTGGTTCTGTCTGCTCTAGCCAATCGCCGAACTTCGATGTCACGAGGCTGGCGAGATTCGCAGGAATCGTGAATTCGTGATGAACGGTCTGCCCGCTCGTCGAGTCATGATGTGGATTATGGACGAAGGAGTTACCACTGGAGCCTGTGCCGACAGACGCGAACTTCTTATTATGGTCAGCAAGAATTTCCGAGAGAGTTGGTCGTAGCAAAAGCCGTCCTGTCTTTTCGATGACCTTCGTGAGCTCAGGCACCAGCGCGGAAAACGCCTTTTTCGGATCATACTCACGGATGACTGACGTGTTACCGACGAGACCGTGCCGCCCTGGATAGCAGCCGGTCATGATGCTGGCTGCGTTTACCCGTGTCACCGACGGATACACCGGATGGTGATTCTCGAAGAACACCCCACCGGAGGCGAACGCTGCCAGATTCGGCATCAATTCGTCGGTCACCTGCGAGGGCTGCAACCCGTCCATGGCGAAGATCAATACTGAAGACATACGCGCTCCTCATACGAAATTTCGTGATATAGACACTTTACCGGAGAGAACCATATTGACAGTCGAAAACCTGTGGTAGGATACCGAAAAACGTTAAGGAGCGCGACATGGCAAATCTGCCAACAGCTACACTCGGGAGGACGGGACTTGAGGTGACGCGACTGGGTTTCGGTGCGATGGAACTACGAGCGGCCGATGGTGACCGTGGCGTCAGCGATGACTGGGCAATGACGGTTCTCAATACCGTGCTCGACTCCGGGATCAACTTCATAGACACGTCTGTCGACTATGGCGTGAGCGAGGAACGTATAGGCGCATCCATTTCTCACCGGCGCGACGAGTTCGTACTTGCCACGAAGTGCGGCTGTCCGGCGACTCCTGCGGCAATCGAAGCGGGCGAGCACGTCTATACCCGCGAGAACATCGAGGCTGCCGTAAACCAGAGCCTCAAGCGAATGAACACGGACTACGTCGATATCGTGCAGTTCCATGGCAGTCCCGCGCAGTCTGTGATCGAGGAGAACGACGCGATCAACACGCTGCTTGACCTCAAGAGTGCAGGCAAGATTCGCTTCATCTCCTCGTCTTCCACGCTGCCGAATATCCGCGACCACATTGATATGGGTGTGTTCGATTCCTTCCAGATTCCTTACTCCGCCCTCCAGCGCGAGCACGAGAATATTATTGCCCAGTCCGCAGCAGCGGGTATTGGAACGGTGATTCGCGGAGGCGTGGCGAAGGGTGAGCCTGGCGTATCCGGCGTAACCAGGAAAGAAGCTTGGGAGACCTTCGACAAAGCCAATCTCGGCGAGCTTCTCGAAGACGGCGAGAGCAGAACTGCGTTCATTCTTCGGTTCACATTGGCGCATCCAGACATGCACACGACTATTGTCGGTACGCTAAACTTCGTCCACTTGAACGAAAATGTAAAGGCAGCGATGCGCGGCCCGCTCTCCGACGACGTGTACGCGGAGGCCAAGCGCCGACTCGACGCGGCGGGCGAAACGGCGGATTAGCCCTGGCGGAGTACTGATATGACAAAGGCACGCATTGGCGTAATAGGCGCGGGCTGGTGGGCGACGCAGTTTCACATGCCGAGTTTGAAGACGTACGAGCACGCGGAACTGGTCGGCATCGCCGATCTCAAGGAAGAAAAGCTCGCCCGCGCCGCTGAGTTCTACGATATCGAGAACACGTACACCGACCACAACAAACTCCTGGCATCTGGCGTCGACGGCGTCGTCATCGCCGTGCAGCACGCCTATCATTACCAGGTCGCAAAAGATGCCCTTGATGCCGGGGTCAACGTTCTCGTCGAGAAGCCAATGACACTCAAGGCGTCGGAGGCCTGGGACCTGGTCGAACGGGCCGAGAAGAACGGTCTTCACCTCATGGTCGGCTACACGTTCCAGTTCACGCGGCACGCGAAGGCGGCACAGGACATAGTTCAATCGGGGAAGCTGGGTGACATTCAGTTCATATCGGGTATCTTCGCGTCAATGGTCGAGTCCTACCTGCGCGGCAATCCGGAGGATTACATCGACGTATTCAAGTATCCGGTCACCGGCCCTGATGCCAATACTTACTCCGACCCCGCGATTGCTGGCGGCGGTCAGGGCATGGTGCAGGTCACACATCCGATGGGCATGGCGCTCTGGGTCACGGGTCGGCGGACTGTAGAAGTGTCAGGGTTTGTGGAAAACTTCGATCTCGACGTAGACCTCGCGGATGCGTTCAGCTACCGGCTGGACAACGGCGCCGTTGGCGTGATGGGTTCGACCGGCGGCGTTCGTCCCAATCAGCCTCCGATTCAAGGGCTGGTCTACTTCGGCACGAAGGGATACGTTCAACAAGACCTCATCAACGGACGACTGAGCGTGTATTACCATGACGGAACGTCCGAGGTGTTTCGCGATCTTCGAGAGGATGAGCTTTACCCCGCGCATCTTCCCTCACGGACATTTGCTGACCTTATTAACGGAGATGGGGAAAATCGCGCGCCCGGTGAGCTTGGAGCACGGGTCGTTGAGTTTCTCGAAGCGGGGTATCAGTCGTCAAGCAGCGGAAAGATCATCAGAACCGATTCTCTGTAACAAGGACATCGAATGGAACGCGTAGGCTTTCTTCTCAAGGTCCGAAAGGACCGGATGGACGAATACAAAAAGCACCACGAGGCCGTCTGGCCCGACATGCTGGAAGCACTGACGCGGCACGGCTGGCACAACTACTCGCTGTTCCTATCTGAGGAAGGTATGCTCTTCGGGTATTTCGAGGCGGTGGAGAATTTTCAAGCCAGTCTTGACGGTATGGCGACGGAGGATGCGAACGCGAGGTGGCAGACCTTCATGGCCGAATACTTCGAGGACTTGCCCGGCCTGCCGGACGAGGGCATGGTGCAGTTAGAGCAGGTCTTTTACCTGGAATAATGAAGCGCCGGTGCCAGACCCATGCGTCGACTGAGAACATTCGGAGCCGTGATCCTGACCACTGCATCGCTGTTTGTCATGGCCGGTGGGTGCGTTCGTGCAATGGTCCTTCTCGGTGAGGCGGCGGAGCAGGAAGCCAAGCCGAACGGAGCCTTAATCGCCTTTGCCGTAACGATTATTCTCGCGAGCCTCCTGTTCATGGGCGCTCGGGCCATCTCAAAAGACTCTGATTAATAACGGGAGGAATCTGTGGAGAAGCTAGAGTTTGTCGACAGTCATGTTCACTACTACGACATGCAGCATCCTGAGTTGACTTACGCCCACTGGGCACCAGGCGTTAACCACGCGACGCTCGGAACCCAAATGGCAAAGTTGGGCGAACGGAACTTCATCGCCGAGGACTACATTGAACTCACCCGCGATATGAACGTCGTCAAGGCGATACACGTCCAGGCCGCCATCGGTTCACGCGACCCGGTCAAGGAGACCGAGTGGCTGCAAGAGGCGGCTGATCGCACGGGCTTCCCACATGGCATCGTCGCCTTTGCCGACCTGTCCGATCCGAATGTGGAGAAGACGCTCGAACGGCACTGTGAGTTTCCAAATATGCGGGGAATCCGTGACTTCGAAGGCGCGGACCATCTGACGGAATCGAACTTACTCAATGGCTTCGGGCTGATGGAAAAGTACGACCTTATCCCTAGCATGAACGTCACCTGGCATCACATGGACTCTGTCCGTTCGATGGCAAGCAGATTCTCGAACACTCAGATCGTCATCGACCACACCGGCGCGCCGCGCGAACGAGGTGCTGAGTACATCGAGAACTGGAAGCGCGGCATGGCGACAGTCGCGGAGGCCGACAACGTCTGGTGCAAGATATCCGGTCTCAGCATGACAGACCCCGACTGGACGATCGAATCGATCAGGCCATTCGTGATGTACTGCATCGAGATTTTCGGCGTTGATAAATGTTTCTTCGGCACCAACTGGCCGGTCGACAGCCTGTGGGGCGAATTCGACGACCTGGTTAATGCGTATACCGAAATAATTTCCAGTTTCAGCCGGGATGAGCAGGAGCGGCTGTTCAGGAGAAACGCAGAGGAGCTATACGGGATATAGCTCTCTATCCAGCCTCGATCGCTACCTACCGCCTCCACCTCAGTTTAGTCCTCTCCCCCTCGACGGGGGAGAGTTAGAGTGGGGGTGCTGCCTGAGGCAGCTTGTTCTGGTCAGCGACGCCTCCACCCTCACCCCAACCCTCTCCCGTCAAGGGAGAGGGGGTAAGAACAGCCTCAGCTTGTAGGCCATCACAGTGAGATCGGGGCGCGGGTGGAAATCATACCCAGGAATCCTCACAAAGCCCATGTGCTCGTACATCCCCTGGGCCAACGTCATATAAGGAGTGGTGTGAAGGGCAACCGCCTGCGCACCTTGGTCTCGTGAGCGGCGGATACACTCGTCCATGATCGCTTTGCCAACTCCCCGACCACGATACTCCGGGATTACCGCTACCAGCCGAATGCCCGTCCAATCCTGGGGCCAGCCAGAATTCACTCGCGCCATATAGGTTGGATAAAAGGTCACTGAGCCGACGAATGTTTCGTCCTGGACAGCTACCAGCAACTCTGACTCGACCATTCGGCTCCGCACATCGAGGATGTTTCTGGCGTACTGCTGCCAACCGTCTTCCGGCAACTGCGGACCGTACTCCTCGTACGACTTCAAAATTATTTGGGCGACGGCGTCGTACTCGTGCGGCTCGGCATTGCGGACGACGATCATTACTTTCTTACGCACATCGCTTAGTGTTCTTTCCTCTGCGTTCTCCGCGCCCTCTGCGGTGAATCCCTACCGGTTCGCCACAGCTTCGGGATTGACTGCAAACTCGACTTTTTCGCCGTTCAGGTCGGCGATGATGTTGCGCGAAGCCATTAGCCCCATCGCCTTGAATGTCGCAGCGCTGGCGCTGCCGATATGCGGCGTCACAATGAGGTTGTCAAGCCCGAGCAAAGGGTCGTCGATGGGTATCGGCTCAGGGTCAGTCACGTCAATGGCGGCCCCGGCGATGGCATTGTTGACGAGCGCGTCGTAAAGCGCTTTGGACTGCACGACCGGTCCGCGCGCCATATTTATTAGGATTGCGCTGGACTTCATCATCCCGAACTCGGCTTCGCCCATGATCCCGCGAGTCTCATCGGTCAGGGGGCAATGAAACGACACGAAGTCCGACTCTTGTAAAAACGTTTTGAAGTCGCCCTGCCACTCAGCTCCCAACTCCTTTTCGGCTTCAGGCTTCCGAGTCCGGGAGTGGTAGATAACCCTCATATCGAAGCCGGCCGCTCGCCTGGCGACCTTTTGGCCAATCCCTCCAAAGCCGAAGATGCCGATGGTCTTGTTGTAGGCGTCGAGTCCGAGCCAAGGTGTCTGGTTGAACACTGTCCACTTGCCTGCTCTTATGTCACGATCGGAGCGGGTCACCTGCCGAGCCGCACTGAGAAGCAGCGCAAAGGTCATGTCGGCACAGGCGTCCTGCAAGATACCAGGCGTGTTTGTCAGCAAAATGCCGTTTCGAGTTGCCGCTGGGATGTCGACGTTGTCGGTGCCGACGGCACGATTGCCGATCACCTTGAGGCGAGTCGCGTTGTCGAGCACCTCGGCGTCGATGATGTCGATTCCCTCCGGCAGGAAGGCGTCGCACTCGTTCGCCTTCTGCATGATGAGGTCATGAGGAGGCGTAATGTGACTGTCGTAGATATCGACATCAAGATGCTGTCCCAGGAATTCGGCGATTGCCGGGTCGTGGTAGTTCCGCATCAACCAAACTTTTGCTGTCGCCATTTGTTTCCTCGTTCGTGATTTATCCCGCGGCCTTGCCCCAACCGTCTCTCTGCTGAACAGCGGTGCTGGTCAGAATCCTATCGCACCCCCGTCGCGACGGGGGTCTGCTCCGCCTTGGAACGTGCCCTGTTCCTGGTTGACTTGAATGCCCTGTGCTCCGCCGACGAGCCGAGAGAACGACTCTACGACCTCAACCTCGTGGCCGCGCATTTCGAGCGCGCGCCGTACATGCCACGGGAAGCGCTCCTCCATCACAACATGCTTTCCGAGAGTGTACTTGAAGCGTGGAGCCTCGATGGCTTGCTGAACGTTCATGCCATATTCGAGGACGTTCATGAGCATCTGCGGCGTCGTCTGTAGGATGCCGAAGCCGCCGGGCGTGCCAACGCTCAGCTGGAACTTTCCGTCTTTGAACGTCTGGGTCGGCGCAACGACGAAATCGACCTGCTTCCACGGGCCGATGCGGTTCGGACTGCCTTCATCTAGTTCAAAGTACGAGCCCATGTTGTTGAGGAAGATACCCGTATCACCAGCTATCACGCTGGAACCGAAGCCGCCGCCGAGTGTCTGGGTTACGGAAACTACGTTGCCGTCGCGGTCGGCCACCGCAAAGTGCGTTGTCATCCCGCCCTCAAACTTCACAGGGTCACCAGGTCGCAATGGGTTATCGGGAGCAGGGTCGGCGTATCGCTCGCCGCGCACGTCGGAGGCCGTCGTCATGTCGATACGCTTTCGCTGCTCGGCGGCGTACCCGTCCGACAAAAGTCCTGCAAGTGGCGCTGTCACGTAGTCGGGGTCGCCTGCCCATTCGATGCGGTCGGTGACGGCGAGCTTGACCGACTCCATGAACCGATGGAGTGTATCGACGGTCTGGTATCGCGGCTCCGAACCCTCCATCGTCTTGAGGGTTTGGAGCACCTGGAAACCGCTGGAGTTTGGGGGAGGCGTATTGATCGTATAGCCGTTGTAGTCGACGCTAATCGGCTCTTGCCACTCGACCTGATACTCGGCAAGGTCGTCCATTGTGAACAGACCGTTCATCTCCTGGCTGGTTTTCACAATCTTCTCGGCGATCTCGCCCTTGTAAAAGATGTCCGCACCGTTCTTGGCGATAAGCTTGAGTGTATTCGCGAGATCGGGCCAGACTAGCCTTGTACCGGGTCGATGCGCGTTCCCAGAAGAATCGAGAATGGTCTCGGCCGATTTTGGAAACGCACGTAGATGCTCGGCTGTCTGCTGCATAATCTGGCTGCTAATGAAGGCGATTGGAAAGCCCTTCTCCGCGTAACCGATGGCCGACTGAAACAGTCGCTCGCGGTCCATCGTCCCGTAGGTCTCATGAAGGGTCAACCATCCAGCCAGATTACCGGGTATCAGAGGCGCGAGGATACCTTGCTGCAGAGCCTCCTTCGTGAAACGGTCGGGCGTCGCAGCCTTGGGCATTCTGCCTGAAAAGTTCAACGAGCGAACGCGGTTTTCTTTGGCAACGTGAGCGAGGGCCAGACCGATGCCACCAACACCAGACATATACGGCTCGACGACGTTCAAGGTAGAAGCAATCGCTACGACGGCGTCGAAGGCGTTTCCGCCCTCAGCCAGCACTTGTATGCCAGCAAGCGAAGCCAACGGATGTGCCGAAGAGACCATGCCGTTGACGCCCATGGCGACGGGCCTATTGGCGGGGGCATATTTGTATGAGTCGAGCATGAGTCCCTCTAGTATGCGGTCTTTGAAGTGCGACTTAACCTAGAGAGAATTCTTTGAGTTGTCAAGACGGCGATCAGACCAATAGGCCGCCGCGCCCTTCAGACCAACGTCATCGCCGCCCGACGCCAGAACAACTTTCGCACGACTGGCCGGAAAGTTTTTTCCTCGCTCAGCCAGCATGATCCTGATCGGGCCGAGAATGAGGTCGCCCGCCTGCGAGAGACCACCACCAACGACGATAACTTGGGGCGAGAAGATGTGAGCGAGGTTCAGTACGCCGACTGCGAGAGAGTCCGCGATCTCGGCAATATAGCCGAGAGCCTGCTCATCGCCCGCTCGGGCCTTTTCGGTCACAGCCGCCCCGTCTTCGCCCGCGATCCGACCAAGAGCGGTACCTGATCCCAACGACTCGACTGTGCCGTACGCTTGCCGGTCGATGACCGTGTGACCGAGCTCAGCCAGCGAGACATTGCCATGAAGCAGCCTGCCGCCGATCACCACACCAGCGCCGACGCCGGTGCTCACAGTCACGTATGCCATATCGGAAGAGCCTACTCCCGCCCCGAAACGGTGCTCACCGAGCGCCGCAAGGTCCGCATCATTCGCCAGGAGGACCTCCATGCCGAGGTCTCTTGCCAGCCTTTTCTCCATGATGTGCGTACCCCATTCCGGCAGATTCGGCAGATAAATCACTCGGCCATTCATATAGTCGACGTTTCCCGGCACGCCGACAACGGCCCCTGCAATGTGTTGCGGGTACTCGTCCCGTAGAGACTCCATCGCTCTCGTAAGTGCCGCAGGATCATCCAGTGGCGTAGGGACGACGCGCTTCTCGTGAACTACGCCGTGAGTGTCTGTCACCGACACGCGAAGATGCGTTCCACCCACATCGCAGGCAAGTATTTTTTCGGGTGCCATTGGGTTACCTAAGTTAGCCGAAGCACTTCGTCGCCCGCAAAGATCGGCCCCATATCCAAACCGATTCCTCGGTATAGCCGAGGCGGGACGCTGATATCAGCCAGATACAGTTCACCTACGTTTGGGCGAGCGGATTCAACGAGCAACCCAGTCTTGGGTAACGCGAGCGTCATGGTCGCAGTCGCCGCAATAGCCGGTTCATGTACCTCGCCTGTCGTGGTATCTACGCCGCTCGGAACGTCGAGGGATAGCACGGAAGCCCCGACAGTGTTCGCCTGAGGGATCAAGGATGCCGCAACGCCGGTTGGCGCGCCCCGCAAACTATAGCCGATGATAGCGTCGATCACGAGATCTGTCTTGGGCAGAACGGTGTCTTCTCTCGCCTCGTACAGACCAACTCCCATACGATGGAGGATGTCGAGTTGTTTCGCAGGGACACCCAAAAACTGATCGAACGGTGCAGTAGTAAAGACCTGGACGAAGGCTCCCCAATTGTGAAGCCGTCGGGCGCAAACGAGACCACCGCCACCGTTGCCTCCCCTGCCCGTGAGGATAGTGACTTTCCGATCACGCGGATTGTCTTCTAAGAATTTATCCACCGCAAGCCCTGCCAGGTTTCGTCCGGCGTTCTCCATCATCTGAACTAGGTCTACGCCAAAATCTTCGATCATCGCGCGGTCGACTTCGCGCATCTGATCGGTCGTAATCGCCGGAATCGAATGTTCTTCGATTATCCTGCTCGACCGTTCTGCGAGTCCGCTGGGAACTCGAATTCGTCCTCTCGGGACAAAAGGGAGGCTGCGGCCGGATCAAGGAATACGTGTGGCGCATCCCAATCGGGTTGAACGAGTGCAGCAGGCAGTTCGTCCTGTTTGCCGGTGCCTTGGAACACCTCCTTGGCGATTTCCGCCTTTTCTTGGCCGGTGACCAGGAACGCCGTGCTCCTTGCGGCATTGATGATGGGCAGCGTGAACGTTATTCGCTCGGAGTCCGACGCTGTAGCTCTGTTCGCCATTACAAGGCGGTCTTTTACGTCGACGGCCTCGGTCCCACGAAATAGCGACGCGGTGTGCCCGTCAGTACCGATACCCAACAAAACAAGATCGAACGAGGGGAGGCTTTCCTTGAAGACGCCTTTGATTTTAGCTTCATACGACCGAGCCGCCTCCTCCGCTCCCAACTCGCCCTTTATACAGTGAATGTTCGACCGTGGTATTGGTACGGAATCGAGCAGCGACTCCTTTGCCATGCGGTAGTTGCTGTCTGAATGGTCGGGCGGAACGCTGCGCTCGTCGCTCCAAAACACTTCCCACTTGTCCCAGGCCATGCCGTTGACGTACGGTGGTGTCGCCAGCACTTGGTACAGAAACCTCGGAGTTGACCCTCCCGAGAGCGCTATCGTGAAACGGCCTCGGTGATGGATATCCCAGGCTGACAGTGCCGTGATGAAATCCGCCGCCTCTATAGCAGTCGATTCGATGTCCGGTGCGATGTGAAGATGGGCCAATGCTTTTGCTCCGTTAATCGATATTCCCACCACAGGCCCGAATCCACTTGAAGTCGTCCTGGGCAAGAAGGATGTCAGCCTTGCGCGGCCCCCACGAGTCGCGGTCGTAGGGATGGGGACTTGGGGCGTCCGGCCCTTCCCAGAGTTTTAGGACCGGGTCGATGACTCGCCAGGCCTCCTCAATATGGTCGCTTCGGATGAACAGCGACGCATCACCGGCGATGGCGTCTTGAAGCAGCCGCTCGTACGCCTCCGGTATCGCCCGATCCGCGAACTCCTCGGCGTAGTGAAACTCCATATCCACCGGCTGCATGTTCATACCTTGATCTGGAATCTTGGCCTGGAATTGCAAGTGAATACCTTCGTCCGGCTGTAGGCAGATTGACAGGACATTCGGAGCAAGTTTCTCATTAGCGGCCATGTTTGAAAACAGCAAGTGCGGCGGGCTACGGAACTGAATCAGCACCTCGGAGACCTTCGCGCCCAGCGACTTGCCGGTGCGAAGATAAAACGGCACGCCCTGCCATCGCCAGTTGTCGACGAACAAGCGGAGCGCTGCATAGGTGGCGGTCTTGGAATCATCGTCAACGTCCTGCTCCATGCGGTAGCCCCTATATTGGCCGGGTACAGCGTTCGAGATCACATCGTCCTCGTTCATTCGACGGATGGCCTTGAGCACGTCGACCTTCATGTTGCGGAGCGTATCGGCCTCCATGGCTGCAGGCGGTTCCATCGCGATGACCGTGAGCACCTGCAACAGGTGGTTCTGCACCATATCGCGCAACACGCCGGACTTGTCGTAGTACGCCGCCCGGTCCTCGACAGAAACTTCCTCGGCGACGGTGATCTGCACGTTCGCGACGTAGTTCCGGTTCCACAGCGGCTCGAAGATAGCGTTACCGAAGCGAAAAACGAGCAGGTTCTGGACGGTCTCTTTCCCAAGGTAGTGGTCGATACGGTAGACCTGCTCCTCGGAAAAGACTTTATGCACCGCGTCGTTGAGATGTTTAGCAGATTCAAGATCATTGCCGAATGGCTTTTCGATGACCACCCGCCGCCAGCCCGAACTTTCGTCTGCAAGGCCGCTTTTTCCAAGACTCGCGATCGCCGGCTCGTACAGGTTCGGCGCGACTGAGAGGTAGTAAAGTCTGTTCGCGGGACTGGATACGCCTTCTAACTCGGCAAGGCGATCTCTCAGGTTTGACAAACCCTCGGCTCTGCTAAGGTCTCCTGACACGTAGTGGACGTTCCGGGCGAACTCGTCCCAATCGGAACGTTTCGCATCAGACCCAGCGAACTCTTCGACGCCCTGCCACATGCGCTCGCGAAACTCATCGTCCGTAAGGGCTGAGCGGGAGACCCCGATTATGTTTGTCGTGGCTGTGAGCCGACCCTTTCGGCGCAAGTTGAATAGAGCGGGCATCAGCTTGCGCTTGGTGAGGTCGCCGCTCGCGCCAAATATGACTATGCTGGTTATGCTGTCTGCCATACCGTCCCGCTTTACGCCTTGTTCCTCGCCTTCTTGACCGCGTGACCGCCAAACTTGTTCCGCATCGCTGCAAGTATCTTCCCGCCAAACGGCCCGTCCTGCCGAGAGCGGAACCGCGCCTGGAGTGATGCAGTTATCGCCGGCAGTGGGACGGCGAGGTCAATCGACTCCTGCACAGTCCACCGGCCCTCTCCGGAATCATCGACATACGACTCAAGATCGCTCAGTTCGGCGTCCTCACCAAGCGCCTCTGCCGTCAGATCGAGAAGCCACGAACGCACTACACTGCCGTGCCGCCACATCTCGGCTATCTGGCTCAAGTCGAGATCGAACTCGGTCTTGGCCTTCATCAGCTCGAAGCCTTCGGCGTAGGCCTGCATCATTCCATACTCGACACCATTGTGTACCATCTTCACGAAATGACCTGCACCGGCGTGGCCGACGTAGCCGTAGCCGGTCGTCGGCGAAGGCGCAAGAGTCTGAAAGATCGGCTCCAACCGGTCGAACGTGGCCTTGTCACCTCCGACCATGAGGCTGTAGCCCTCTTTGAGTCCCCAGATGCCCCCACTCGTACCAGCGTCGAGGAAATTTATCTCCTGGTCAGCCAACTCTCGAGACCGGCGCATGCCGTCCTTATAGTTAGAATTCGCGCCGTCGATGATCGTGTCACCTGCATCGAGGTAGCCGGCCAGTTCTTTGATCGTCGACTCTGTCGGCTCGCCCGCCGGAACCATCACCCACACCGCTCTTGGCGCTTCGAGTCGCTCGACTAGCTGTTGTAGTGATTTCCCGCCGTCCGCACCCTGCCTAGAAATCGTAGTAACCGCCTCGGCGTCCTGGTCGTAGGCGACGACTTGATGTCCGCCCCGGACGAGACGCACGACCATGTTGCCGCCCATCCGTCCAAGTCCGATCATTCCGATTTGCATACGGAAAAAACTCCTGAAACGACGGGTACACCTACTTGGGCGCTCCCACCAGTGCCACCATATCCCAACGTCAATACGTCTTCAATCGTCGATGGACAGTGTCAGCCCCGGGATGGAACTCGCGTCCACACGGACGACCCTACGGCCGAGACTTCGCAATGCCTGAAAGTCGCCCGCAGCTTGTGCATCCGCCAGATTGCCAAATGAGAATCTCTCCCCTGGAATCTCGATGTCGTCTGCGTGCTTCGAGGTGATCTGCAAAAACAGTCCCGAATGAGGACCGCCCTTGTGAAGCTGGCCCGTCGAATGAAGGAATCGCGGCCCGTATCCGAAGGTCGTGGCGACCTTGTAGCGCTCCACCACTGTCTGCCGAAGGACGGCCAGCGCTTCGTCGCTCTCCAGCGTCTGTTCGACATACGCCATTATCGCGAGATAGTCTCCGGGTCGAGTCTGCGCGAGAAGCTCATCGACGGTCCCGGTCGGTCTTACATCCGGCGAGATGCCGGACATCTTGAAATCTTCGAGAACGGCGTTCGTCGCGTCCTTGGCCGCCTGCACGTCAGGCTGATCAAACGGCTGTATACCGAGTATCGCGCCAGCCACTACTGTTGCGAATTCCCATCTGAAGAATTCCGCACCGAGATCGAATATGTCATGCATCCTGATCACGACAACTGGATGGCCTGTATCTCTGAGATCGTCAATTCTCGAATCGAGTTCGTCGTTGTCGTCATCGTCGACCCGTAAGAACACGAACACTCGGTCGTCGCCGTACTGTTCGGGAGACAGCACAGGCTCGTCCGCGATGGGTACAATTCCGGTACCTTCTTTGCCCGTGCTCTCTGCAATCAACTGCTCAACCCACAAGCCGAAGCTGCCGATGGATGGCGACATGAACAGGGTTAGCTTATCGCGGCCTTCCTTGGCGAGTGAGCCCATGATCGCTCCCAGATGTAGGCCAGGATTTCCCGCCACCGACGATTCCACAGCGCGATGTTGTGCCATCTCGTCTGCCCGCTTGAGCAGTTCGCCAACGTCTATTCCCGTCAGGGCAGCAGGCACCAGCCCGAAGTATGACAACACCGAGTACCGTCCGCCAATGTCCGGCTGATTGGCGAAGACGCGCCGAAATCCTTCCCGTTTACCCAACTCCTCAAGCGGAGTGCCAGGGTCTGTGACGGCAATAAAGTTGGCACCTGCACTATCCTCGCCAATTTCCCGCTCGACCATCTCGCGAAAGTACCTGTACAAAACATTTGGTTCGATCGTCGTACCCGACTTGGACGACACGACGAAGAGGGTCCGCGACGGGTCTATGGCGTCGGTGACTGATCTGATCCATGCGGGCACTGTGCTGTCGAGGACGATCAGTTCGGGATAACCGCTCACCTTGCCAAAGGTCTGCCGGAGCACCTCCGGACCGAGGCTGCTCCCGCCCATGCCGAGCGCTACAACGTGTTGGTATCCCGCGTGCCGCACCTCGTCCTCGAAGGCGTTGAGCGCGGGTAGCCTGCCCTGCATCTCCGAAGGCAGCGTCAGCCAGCCCAGGCGGTCTGTAATCTCGCGTGGGTCAGACTTCCAAACGGTGTGGTCACGGTTCCAAATACGCTGGACGACACGCTCCGAGTGAAGCCGTTGCAGAGTTCGCGACACGACCTCGGAATATGCACCAAGATGAGTGGTGAACCGATTTGCAGTGGAGTCCATGAAAGATACCTCCACTCTATATGATACCTGTCGGAGTCATGCGGTTCAGCGAGGGATGATCGGTAATACCACGTGCGACGGTCTGTCCGCGTCGTGGGAGACGGTCTGCCGAGCCGATATCAGAGTCGCGTCGACGTAATCATTGCCACCGGTGTTGTGGTTCCGATCAAAATTCGGAAAATCGCTACTCGATATGTCGAGTCGAATACGATGTCCGGGTTTGAACACGTTGCTGGTCGGGTTGACCTCAATATCGTACTCGTACACTTTGCCCTGTTCGATGAGCGTGGGGTTCTCGAACGAATCGCGGTATCGAGCACGGACGATGCCATAGCAAAGCTCCTGTGCGTAACCGTTCGGCCAGATGTCCAGCAGCTTGGCGACGAAATCTGTGTCCCTCGCGGTCGACGCGGCGAAGAGTTTTACGACAATATGGCCCGTAACCTCAACCTTTCTCTGCAACGGAGGAGTCGAAAATCTGAGAATGTCCAGGCGTTCGTCCAGCGCCCGCTGGTCGAGGGGCTCGTGCTGACCACTCGGCGTGTATAGCGTCATAACGGAGTCTCGCGGATCGTAGACATATTCATCCGTAGGTTCGTCTCCCGGCGCTTCCTGCGATAGTATGCCGTCGCCGGAAGCGGAGTCCGCGTGCCCGCCACTGTGGAGGAAGTATTTTGTGTATCGAGTTCTTGCGAGTGGCCAGTCGTCTTCCGCTCGCCACTTATTGTCGCCCATCACGAAGATGCGAACCTTCGGCCAATCGGCGATGGCATTAACTTCGTCATTCAACCATCGTCGGTACCATTGCGACGTTATCTCGAAGTAGTCGAGATGGGCATCTTCGCCGAAATCGATGTCCCCCAACTTCGTGGGCCACTCTACAGCGTCGTGAGTCCAGGGGCCTATGATGAGGTACTGGTTCTGCCGGGCCAACTCGGTGGCGGCGTTTTCCTTGAGGCCGGTAAAATTTTTAACAGCCATGATCTGCTGGTCGTACCAACCGGTTTGGGTTAGGGTCGGCACATCCATGTAGCGGTGCTTCGCCTCGAAGCCGAAGTGGTCGGTGGCGTGATCGTCGAGCCATTTCCGCCAGTGTCGCCCAATGCCATGCATCGTGTCGTCTGGAATATCCCTGAGCGGCAAGTACCAGTACCACTTGCTGCGGTCGCGGCTGACGAAAAACTCCTCAGCTTCATCTTGAGTGCGTGAGCCAATCGGCACGTCGTCGCGGACGCGTTGGTCGGGTGCGAGGGTATTGATGCTCCACCACAGCACACGCCCCAACCGAAGAACCCCGCTTTTCTCTCGGTCAAGCAGATTCGCGCAGATAAGCTGCGGCATGATGGCTTTGAGGTGAGGCGGCTGCATATGGGCGAGTTCGAGTTGTGTCCAGCCGTTGTACGAGCCACCCGTCGTACCGACTGCGCCGGTCGTCCAGGGCAACGTCGCGGCCCACTCGACGGTATCGTATCCGTCGACATCGTCCATGTGGTCGGAGCTATAGAATCCGGGCATGAACTCGCCGTCAGAGCGGTATCGTCCTCGTACGTCTTGTACGACGAATAGGAACCCGCGCTCCGCTAGCTTTGGGCCCTTATCCCGGTACTGGTCTCGCGACTTGTCGTAGGGTGTACGCTCAAGGATGATCGGGAATGTACCGTCTACATCAGGCCGGTAGACATCGGCGCGCAGGACGGTGCCATCGCGCATCGTGGCTTCGAGGTCGGTTTCAACTGTAGTTGTGTACATGAGTGCCCCCGTAGGTATGCCAGGCTTGGACAGGTGAGGATGATTGTCTCGCCGAGCAACGGCCCGCGTCCTCCACAGGACGAAATGAAAGGCTCACCAGGGTCGGCTGATTGCCTTGAAGTACACCGCAACCCGTTTAGCGGCGGTGAATCCCTCTACGCACAAAGCGGGTCGTTGGGGTCCCAACGCCTGAATGCAGGTGTCCCTGTCGCTGCAATCTCTGCGCGGGTTTGAAGCCATCTTTCTGCCCACCGCACTGGATCGTGCATTTCGGATTCGGGATTCGAGCGGCTGCGGGCGATGAAGCCAGGGAACCATGGCCTGCCAGTCGCCTGCCCCGTCGGGTTGTAGCGCAGATCGAAACTCCACCGTACGGTGTTTGACAAGTTCTCCAACGAACCGTGCTGAGTGTACTTCGTCATGAAAAGGGCATCACCGGGCTTCATCGGCAAAGGCACCCGGCTCGGCGCGATGTTCTTGTCGGGTATGCCGGTCTTACCGCCGTCGGCGACACAGTGCAGATCAAGGCCGTGCCGATGGCTGCGTGGTACGACCTCAAGACATCCATTTTCCTCAGTTGCTTCGGTGACGGGCAGCCATACGGTCAGAATATCGCTGTCGTCTGCCTCGTCGGCGACCACTCCCAGGTCCTGGTGCCACTGCGTCTTCGCGATGCCTGCGTGGTAGCGCTTACTCTCGGGCAGCACGGCAAATGGCGGTTTTATCCTGGCATGTTGGACAGGGTTACAGAAAATCTCAGACCCGACGAAGATCTCGACGGCGTCGAGGAGCCGTTCGTTCCTCAGCAGCCCGAACGCCTTCGGGCCGGTGTGCAGTGGCGTTTCGGCGTCAATCGTGCTCTGGGGTAACGAGATGTCGAAGTGCTGAAAGTAATCGCCCTCTGTCTCGCGAGCTACTTCCGTCAGGCGCTCGGCAAAGGACAGATCTTCGTAAGCACTACTGAGCTTACCCTGCGCGTGCCACTCTCTCGACAGCCGGTCAAGCAACCTTTCGTATTCGTCGACCACCGGTCGAATGTCCTCGTAAGGGTCGAGTATTCCGTGCAAAACGACGAAGCCCTGCTCATCGAATTCATTGAGGACGGCCTGCCTGTCAATGCTATCCATGTCACCACTCCACACACAAACGACATTTGAGACTATGCTGGCAAATTATCCCGCCGCTTAGGTCTGTAAGTCAATGCTTCATCAGGTCGGCAACCAGGAGGCTTTCAACAGGGAGCGATATGGGATGTCTTCAAGAGTTCTTTGAGGTGAGCTATCAGCGCCCAGGGATCGAAGGGTTTGGAGAAGTATCGCCCATCGAATGAGCCAAACTTGCTCTGAGCATCGAACTCGTCTAGGGCCGATATGACCGCCCATTGCAGAGTGCCGTCATTGGCATCCGTGATTTTTCGCAGATAGTCAAGGACTGCACCGGCCCGTTTGTCGGGGAGACCCAGGTCAAGGACAACAGCCGCGAAGTCTTCTTTGCTCAGTCGTTTCAGCGCCTTGCCGCCGGTATCGACTTCGACCGCCTCGTACCCTGCTGAACGGAGCGCCAACGCGAGCATGTGCCGGACGCCGGAGTCGTCCTCGACAATCAACACTTTGGGTCGATTGTTGGCTAACATACTGTGCCCGCTCGCTGTTCTGGCCGATACGAGATCGTGCATAAACGCATAAAGTTCATCTGGGCTTCCCTTGTAGCGATGTATGAGCGGCTGAGGAGACAAGACGACTACTGAAAATCTGCTTACGATGCTATATGGCAGCGCGTGCAGATTCCGTGAATAGCGGCGGGCGCAATGTGAAGATGGTGTCAATAATTCGTAAGAACCTTCGTCGATCAGACGAAGCGGGCCGCTATATGACGAAAATCAGGACGGCCTCGCCATCCGATAGCCGACCTGAGGCTCTGTGAATATGTGCCGGGGATCGCGGGCGTCGTCCGACAGCTTGCGTCGAAGGTTGCGGATGAACGCGCGAACGAGTTGCGTCTCGCTGGAATACTCGGGTCCCCATACCCGTTGCAGTATCTGGTCGTGGGTGAGTACCCTGCCCGCGTTGTTCGCCAGCTCGTAAAGCAGTTTATATTCAGTAGCCGTAAGCTTCACCTCTTCGTTGCCCACAGTCACCTGCCGCTCAGCGAAGTCGATTACCAGGTCTCCGTTATGATAGGGCTCAACGACTTCGATCTGGTCACGCATCACCCTGCGACGAAGCGAGGCCTCGATCCTTGCAACCAACTCAGATGGAGAGAACGGCTTGACTATGTAGTCATCGGCCCCAAGTCGGAGAGCCTGCACGGTGTCCTCTTCCCTATCGGTTCCTGACAGAAAGATGACTGGCACTCCAGACATCTCTCTAATCTTTTGAATGACCTCGAAGCCGGTTGTACCCGAGAGCATGAGGTCGAGCAGTACCAGTTGTGGGTCCTCGTTCTCGATCAAATGAACGACTTCGGATGCGTCACTGGACACGATCGGCTGGTAGCCTGCTTCTCGCAGTGTATTCTGGAGATATCGAAGCACCTGAGGCTCATCGTCGACTGCGAGGACCCGGGTGCGTTCCCCAGGCCTGCTAACTCTGCCAAGGTGTCCTGAGCGCTGGGTCATATCGATGGCAGGGGCTTTAGTGACCTCAGTAGCAATTGGAAGAGTGAAAGTGAAGGTCGTACCGGTTTGCTCGCCGTCGCTCTCCGCCCAGATTCGACCGCCGTGTGCTTCGACGATGCCGCGGCAAATCGCGAGGCCAAGTCCAGTTCCCGACAGCTTGTTCTTGCCATCGTCGTGTACTTGCGAGAATTTCCTAAAGAGATGGGACAGGTGCTCCTTCCGGATTCCCCTGCCGTGGCCCCGTACCTCTACTGTTACGTAGCTATCGTCGAAGCTGCTGTGTATCTCGATCGGCGCGTTGCCCGGCGAGAACTTCGCGGCGTTGCTGAGTAGGTTGTCCAGTACCTGGGCGATTCGGCGGTGATCGGCGTTAACCTCAGGCAGGTCGTCCGGCGTGTGAAACTCGATACTTTGCGTTCCACCGCCTCGCGTATACGTCGTAACCGCCTCATCGAACACCGTCGACAGCGCGAACGGCGCGATGGTGACAGAGAGAGAGCCCGCTTCGATACGCGTCATGTCGAGGAGATTGTTAACAAGGTCGCGCAACCGGTCTGCCTGCTCGTCGATAATCTCGAAGAATTCGCGAATTTCCTGAGGGTCGAAGTAGCTCTGGCTGCCAAGCACGGTTGCGGCTGAGCCTTTAATGGCTGTGAGCGGAGTCCGCAACTCGTGACTGACCATTCCAAGGAATTCGCTGCGCAGCTTTTCGAGGTCTTCCATCGGCGAGATGTCTTGGATCACCGCGATAGCGCCCGCGATCTGTCCGTCGCTGGCGTAAATCGGCGTGGCGTTTACCAGGGTAGGCAGGCTTCGCCCGTCCGGGAACTCCAACCGCACTTCGTCAGCGCGAACGGTCTCACCCCTCAGCAAAGCGCGATAGATTGGCAGGTCGTCGACGGGATACTCTTGTCCATCGGGTCGCCGCCGAACCGCGCTGTTAAAATAGTCGTCAACTGTCTGGACGTTCTCGCGTGACACCTGCACGATACGCTCGGCCTCTCGATTGAGGAGCGATACTTTTTGTCCGCCCCCTCAATGACCAGCACGCCCACTGGTGATGTCTCGACGAGAATTTCGAGTCTCCGTCGTTCCACCTCGAGTTGTAGGCGGCTGGCCTCGGCCTCGGCACGAGCCACGCGTTCGGCCTCAAAACGGGTGGCGTTGTTGATAGCAAGCGCCGCCTGGCCTGCAAACAGCACGAGGACATCCTCGTCTTCAACCGTGAATTCAGGCTCATCGATCTTTTCGGTCAGGTAGAGGTTCCCCAGCTTCGTATCCCCGAGCCGAATCGGAGCACCGAGGAAGCTACCCATTGGAGGGTGATTCACGGGGAATCCGACGCTCTGCTCATGTTTGGAAAGGTCGGCCAATCTCATGGGGGCTTGCGCCTCATGCAGATATCCGAGCAGTCCCTGTCCTGTCGGGAGCTTTCCGATGCGCTCGCGCTCTTCTGCCGACAAACCGTGGGTCACAAATGTGGTGACCCTCCCATCTTCATCGAAAACACCAAGGGCTCCGTATCGGGCCTGAGTCAAGTCGCATGCTGCATCTATGACTGCCTGTAGCACTTCCTCCAGGTTGAGGCTGGACATTATTCGCCGACCCAAATCGCTAAGCTGAGTAAAGCGTTTTCTGAGTTGGTCATTCTCGTTCTGTAGGTTTTTGGTAGTCATTTGACTGTGTCGACCTGAATTATCACACACCCCCGCACATCAAGACAGGCTCAGGCTCCGTTTATAGCTGAGGCAACCAACGCCGAGAATGTCTGATATACAATACTTTTTGAGGTGTTGTCCGCTTGATCGAATGGCTGCGAATCAAATCAATTACCGCCGCCATCGCGGTGGTTATCCTATTATCTAGCGTGCCTTCGTCGATCTCCGCAGGCGTTCCCCTACAGGAAACTCCGCCGGTGATCCTTCGTATTACCGAAGCCGCGACGGGCCAAACGACCGTCATGGCCGACCCCGGCGATGAGATAACGATGCGGATCACGGCGACTAACATCGAGCCGGTTGCGGGACTGCAGTTTAGGTTGACCTGGGACTCGACGGTCGCGACTGTGCAGAATGAACAGGCGGTAACGTTTGGGCCGCAAATACCTTTTTCGTTCCACAGAATCGCTAGTGGCTCGATCACCGTTGGGTTTGCCAGCACCCAGGCGCTCAGCCTTGAAAGTGCCATAATTGTCGACATAAAGATGACTTTGATAGGAGCGTTGGGCTCGTCCACCACGCTTACTTTTGAAGAGGTGCGCGTTGGGGACGCCGGTGCTCCCGGCGTTTTACCTGGCGCTATAGAAAACGTAACCGTGGAAAATGCGTCGATTCTGTTGGGGCCTCAGCAGACCGAGCCGTCACCTAGTCCGGTAGCCACACCGGTACCGTCCGCTACATCCTCTCCGACTGTCACGCCAACTCCCTCGCCGATAGCGACTGCGACGCAGGCCGCCACGTTAACACCAGTACCGAGTCCTGTTTTACCAGCCCCAACGTTTTCGGCCACCTCAAGCCCTTCTCCAACGCCCACGGCTGCGTTATCAGAACCTGTTAGCCCAACGGCCACATCCCAGAACGAACTTATGCCCACAAGCACTCCAACTGCGACCCGAGAGCCGAGTGCCACGCCGACCCCGCCTTCTCCATCAGCTGGCCAGTCCTTGAGCACGAGTAGTCCAACCCCTCCGCAAAGTCCGACACGCACAACGATTGCTCCCGCACCGGCAGCCACTACTCCGCCACCGACGGCGACTCCCCCACCGCTACCTATAAGTGAACCCACCGCGACTTTGACTCCGGCGATCGCTCCGTCACCGACGCCTATTCCCACAACGGTTGTCGCAACCGCCAGACCAACGCATTCCTCTACACCCCTCCCGACCACAGCACGGGCAACTGCGACACCATTTCCAACAACCTCGCCTAATACACCGACTGTCACGGCAATACCGACACCAACCGTCCCTCGACTTTTGGCGGCAGTGTCGACGCCAATGACCACGCCCACTGTGACGGACAACACGCCGGTATTGGAGCCAAGTCCAACGCCTGCGTCAAGTGGCGGTACGTGTTCTTCACCAGGCGGCGCGATGGACGGCATGTGGTTGGTCGTCGGGCTGTTCCTGCCATCGTGGCCGCTCAGACGGCGGATGCGAGCCATCGTCAGCACGTTGACGGCCAACCGCAGGCCCTAGACATTCCCAATGTCGTGATCGACAATTTGACTACATCCCTCTTCCGAGCTTCCGTACCCGCCAGACTTCGCACGCAGGTTGGTGCGTTCGCACAGGAAAGGAGTAAAATACGCCGTGCGATGGGTGATACTACGGTAACGAGGACAACGCCTATCTTTTTTCGGATGCGGGGGATGGGAAGTTGGTGATGGGAAGAAAGAACATTTCACTAACGTTCGTCGCAGCGCTCGCGATAGCGCTGTTGCTTGCAATTGGCCCCAAAAGCCGCATCCTCTCGGACGACTCAAAACCGCCGAGTCCGCTTCCCTTGTCGCAACACTCTGGCGTGCCGCTGCAATTGGCACTCGATGAGTCAGTCGTCCTGACGCTCATCACCGGCGAGAAAATCCGTGCAACGGGAACGTCCAGTGGCCGTCTCGACGTTCAACACCTATTTCCATTGACAGGCGCAATTCCAGCCAATTCCGCACGCTCCGCGTCCGCCCATCAGTCTGTTGATGTCGATAAGCTGGACGATCTACTATTCGATGTTGACTACCTTGTCTCCGAGCGTTTTCACGAGCGCACAACCCTGCCGGTCATCATCATCGTGGTGGACGGTGAGTCCCTCGACTCAATCACGAGCTTGATAGAATCGCTCGGCGGCGTCCTGACCTGGGAATCACAGAATCTATCTCTCGTCGGCGCAGACTTTCCATACGAAGGTATTGAGACCGCTGCGGCGGCACTCACCAATCATCAAGCTGTCGAGAGAATCTGGCTCGACGCCATCTTTCGCGTGGCCCTAGATGAAAGCATTCACGTGATCGAAGCACCTTCGGTTCACGCCATGGGCTTTCGCGGCGAGGGTGTAATCGTTGCGATATTGGACACCGGCGTTGACTCGACTCATCCCGACCTCGACGACTTGGACGACAACTCAGGAACTTTTGACCCCAAGATCGTTTACACTGCGAACTTTTCAACTGAGACAAGCACCGTAGAAGACCTAATGGGACACGGTACACACGTCGCTGGTATCGCCACCGGGACAGGAAAGGTCTCGCGCGATGCTGACCCCAACGGGCCGCAATACGTGGGAGTCGCACCCGGGGCTTTTTTGTGGAACATCAAGGTACTCAACGGCGGCGGAAGCGGCTCGGTCACTGGCATTGCAGAAGGCATCGAACATGCCGCGCTCGGCGAGGACGGCGAACCTCGAAGCGGCGACGAACCCGACGTCATAAATTTGAGTGTTGGCAATCGCTTTAACGGCAGCGGGACGGACCCGATGTCTCTAGCGGTGGACTTCGCCGTAAGCCAGGGAGTCACTGTTGTTGTCGCAGTGGGTAATTGGGGGCCAAGACTATCATCCGTTGGTCAACCTGCCGTCTCAAAGCACGGCATCACCGTTGGTGCTGTAGATAACGACGACAAGATCGCGAGTTTTTCTGGCCGAGGGCCGACAACCGACCGGCGGCTGAAACCCGATGTCGTCGCACCTGGTGTCGGAATCGTTTCAACCTGTGCCAGTCAGGGATCGAAGGACACCTGCGGGTTCATCAATCAGCGCTACAACTCCCTCAGCGGCACGTCCATGGCGACCCCTCACGTGGCGGGCGCCGCAGCACTCGTGATTCAGGCGCACCCCGACTGGACGCCGGAGCAGGTCAAGTCGGCCTTGATGAACACCGCATATGACATAGATGTCCCCCTTCGCGAGCAAGGGGCGGGCCGTATCCATGTGCCCAGCGCGATCGACACTTCGCTGCTCGCCTCGGAGCCGAGCCTCAGCTTTGGGCTGGTGACGACGGGCCAGACTCGTGTCGAGACCATAACCATTCAGAATCTCGGCGATCAACTTGCGACAGCGCAGGCAACCGATTCGACTCTGTTGTCGGGTATACCGAGTGGCATCGTTAGCGTTTCACCGACTACCTTCAAAATAGATCCCGGCGGAACGGCGGACATCAACGTCACCCTCGGCCCTGTCGACTCCGACTCACCTCAAGGGTGGTATGAAGGAAGAGTCCGCATTGGGTCGACGGTCGGAGTGATCTTCGTGCCCTATTTATTTTTTGTCAGCCAGCCGTCCGAGATTACGGTCAGTCCGGTCGTGTTCGATCAGATCAAAATCCCCTCGATAGACCTCCTTAAACAACAGACGACTCAACTACTGAGCATCGTTAACAACGGCAGCGCGCCGGTTGGGTTCGCCATCCTAGAGGACTTTTTGACCGGTGGCTCGGTCGCTTTCGACGACCCCGTGGGCGTCCAGACTTTAGGCAATGAGGGCGTGCCGGTATTTGTGCAGCAGCTTCCGGAGATCATAGACGACCCTCTCGGAGATTATCCCGTACCGATCACCACCGTCGTCGACGTTCGACGGATCAGCGCCAAATCCAGCGACCAATTCGTTGCGCTGCAAATCGAATTCAGCGAAGACACCGTCATGCCTGAACTGCAGGGCCTGATTTTCCTGGATGTCGACCAGGACCCGACCACCGGGCGACCACCCACCTTCAAAGGCGGTAGTCCAGCCCAGGATATCGGCTACGAGTTCTACATCGACCTGGCCGACCTGCTAACGCAGAACGAGGTGAGAATTCTCGATAAGAACGACAACTTCCGAGGCCGCACGTCGGGACAGGTGATTGAAAACAAAGTTTACATTACCCTTCCGAATTCCCTTATCGGAGGCGACGACGGCAGCGTTGACATATCAGCGGCATTCTTCACCCTGTCGGGACCGACCGACTGGGCACCCGATGTTGGGCACGGCACTCTTACAAACTCGGATGTGCCCTGGATTTCGTTCGACCCGCCATTTGGTACGGTAGGCTCCGCAACCACGACTAAGGTCGCCGTTACCTTCGACGCCCGATACATTCCCGAGGGCCTTCATGTAGCAAATGTTTTGGTCGGCAACAACGATCCGAACAGCCTGGTCTCGATTGTCCCTATAACTTTTGATGTATCAAAACAATCGCCGAACATCCATGTCGCTCCCACGGCGATATCGGCTAGTATGGACAGCGGTAATGCGACAGTTGAGTCCTTCACCGTCTCGAATACATCAAAATTCGCGAACGGTTTCCTAACTATCGCACTGCTCGACGAGGACACGAGCACGGGTGCCGATGCCGCTTGGCTTTCACTGGTACCAGATACAGTATTGGTCCAGCCTAACGGATCGATTGCAATTCAAGCCGTCTTCGACTCGACGGGCCTTCCGACGGGCACGTATTCCGCGGATGTTACGATTGAAAACGACGATCCTTCGCCTGGCCCAACGACCGTAACAGCAACATTGACCGTGTCCTCGCCCGAGGTCGACATCTCGCCGGTCGCGTTCGAGCTTGGCCAGGCACCCGGACAAGTGACGACCCACACTCTCACCGTACACAATCAGGGAACGGGCACTCTGAATTTTGACTTGCAGGATACTCTCGACCTTGGGGCCGGCCCAACGAATATATCGCCTATAGATTCGCCACGTATAGCCGTATTCGAGGACGAGTTGCCGTGGGACAGCGATGTCGTACACGATACGCTCGACGATCTGGGCCTACAGTTCGACGTTTTCACGTCGTCGAATATGGGGGTGGTTAGTCTTCTCCCTTATTCTAAGGTCATTGTTTCCTCGGCCCAATCGAACGAGTTCTACGATGCCTTGATCGCCAACGCACTCTGGTTTGAGCAGTACGTGAATGGCGGCGGCAACTTGGAAATGCACCTGGAGGCCGCTGGCAGACTGGGTCTCGACCTTGGCCTACCGGGCGGATTCCGGCTGAACAACGCCGCGCCACTCTATGACGTCCAGATTCTCGAACGCGACCGACCTCTGTTCAATGGGCCTCACCCTATCTCCGACGCCGAGTTGAGCTACTGGAACCCCTCGGCCCGCAGCTACATTCTCGAAATGCCTGCCGGTGCGCAAGTGCTCGCAGAATGGCAGTCAAGGGCAAACCCGATTGCCGCAGAGTACAAGCTTGGCAAGGGACGCATACTCGTCACTACCCAGTACGTAGAGCACATCTACGCATCCAGACGATTTCTGGAAAACTTACTCAGCTACCGTGCGTTGAACTCGCCGTGGCTCGCAATCGAGCCAGACTCGGGAACCGTTTCACCCGGCAATCAGGTGGACCTTACCCTCACCGTGGATTCCAACCAACTGGGCGGCGGAGTTCACGCGGCGAAGCTCGTTCTGAGCACTAACGACCCTGCCGCACCCGATGCCGAGATCCCGATTTCTGTGGCCGTAGTCGGTCCCCCGGCACTCATCGCCCCTGGTGACAATACAAAGTCACCTGACATGGATTGGACATTTGAATGGCTCACCGTGCCCTCTGTTACCGAATACACGCTGCACGTCGACCGGGTTCCGACGTTCGACTCACCAGATTTGCGAGAGACATTGACCTTGGAGACCAACCACACCCTGACTCTAAACGCCACCGGTCCGTATTACTGGCGCGTGCGTGGGGGCATCGGCGGCTCGGCGGACACCGATTGGTCGAGCGTCAGGCGATTCACACGTGTCGCCCCCATCGCCCGCGTATCGTTCCATGACGACCTCGATGAGAACCCCGCCGTAGCCGAGCTATCAGATGGAAGCCTGATAACCGTATGGTCCAATGGAGACGACCTGTGGTTGAGCACGAGCGCAGACAGCGGGCCCAGTTGGTCGGAACGACTACCGGTAACCACCGATTCGTCGGGTGCCGACGCGGCTGACCTTCATGTGGCATCCGACGGTACCCTGTGGCTCACGTATTGGGCTTGGGAAGGCGCAAACTCTGAAGTCCGGGTGCAAACGAGTGGAGATGGCGGGCTAACCTGGTCGGCGTCCACTCGAATATCAGATCACCCGGCGGGTGATTTCAGCCCCTCCGTTACGCAAACGTTGGATGGCACGATCTGGGTCGTCTGGTCGTCGAGCCGTAGCGGACAGTCTGAGATATGGCATCGAACAAGTGCCGATGGCGGTGCCTCCTGGTCGGATGAAACGCCGGCAGCCCTCAGCAGCAATCCGAAATCTGACCCCGAGGCCGCCTCTTTGATGGACGGTTCACTACTACTTGCTTGGCAAGAGTGCAGCGGGACCTGTCGCATCCTGTTCGCCAGAAGCGACAACCAGGGCGCTTCCTGGTCGTCCGCAGTGACCGTCGGAAGCGATGAATTCGACAATCGGTGGCCCTCGATCGCGGTCACGCCAGACGAACGTATATGGATTGCGTGGACATCTTGGCGAAACAGCAACCCGAATAGTCGGTCGAACTGGGACATACTGTATGCGGAGTCCAACGACGGCGGCTCAACCTGGTCGGACGAAATTCAATTCACAGCCCACGCCGGGCCGGACGAGCATCCGGAGATCACGCCGCTCACCCATCATGGTTCCGTTGGCCTTGTCTGGCACTCGCAGCGTTCTGGCAACTTCGACGTGTGGTTCGGGATCGTAGATCACCTGGAAGACGTACTCATTCCACCAGTGATCACGTCGATCTCCCACACGCCATCGCCAAATCCCGAAGCCGGCGAAGAGGTGACGATCACAGCCCAAATTACAGACCACCTCGGGATCGCTTCTGCCGAAGTTACATGGGTGCTAGATGGAGACCCGCAAACCTCGCTGCCCATGATCGACGACGGTACAAACGGCGATTTGATAGCCAACGATGGTACTTACACCGTCACTATCGGCCCTTTCCAGGCCGGAGAGCTGGTTGTCTATCAGATCGGCGCTACTAACTTGGACGAGGTTTCAGTCGTCGTTCCAACCGACCCCGAGTCGTTCCTTGTACAGCAGACGTTCGTCCAAACGGAACTGACATTGCTCGTCATCGACTCGGCTCAGTCGAGCCAAGTTGAAATCGTCCGCCCATACTATATCGCTGCGCTCGATTCGATAGACACACCATTCGACTTGTGGGACGTGTCCCGACGCGGCGAGATTAGGCCAGAAGTGTTAGACGGATACCGAGATGGCACCGCTATTTGGAGCATGCCATTCTGCTGTGGAACGCTGAATCTCTCAACAACGCGACTTCACCTAAAATCGTATCTCGAATCCGGTGGAAAACTTTTCCTCACGGGCCAGGATGTGGCACAGACGTTAGAAGGTAGTGAACTCCTCCGGCAGACCCTCGGAACAATCTTCGTGGGGCCAAGCGCCGGTGTAGCTACTTTAGTTGGGGTTGAGGACGACCCGGTGGGCGGCGGTCTCGTGATACAAACAGTTGGCGGCGACGGGGCGAACAATCAAATATCAATGGACGAAGTCGCACCGCTGATGGAACATGCCGTCACGGCGTTCACCTACGACGCTAACAATGGTAGCGTCGCAATCCCCATCGGCGGTATCCGCGCAGAAACCGAGACATACAAGGCAGTCCTCTTGTCGTTCGGCTTTGAGGCAATCGACTCTTCAGCACAACGAACAAAGCTGCTTCGAAGGACCGTCAACTGGCTCATGGCAAATGAAGACAACGAGGTAACCGTGTCCCCTGTCGTCGACAACGTCGCTGTTCCAGGCCAGACGCTGTCTGTCTCAATCGAGGCCGGAGCCATTGAGAATCTCGCTCAGGCCGAAGTGCTGCTGGTATACGACCGCTCCGCGCTGTCTGTCCAGAGCGCCCAGGTGGCACAAGCCCTTGGCACCGACTGCCAGCAAGAGACCTTCGACATTCTTCCCGAAGGACTCAGGTTGAGCCTGTCGTGCGAACAAGAGAGAGCGGGCGCGCCACTCCCTCTTTGGCAAATCGACTTCAAGGTCGCGTCGCTCGGTTCGCCGACCGTGACCAACTTGTCGATCACTGACTTGGGCCTTGCAAACGGCGAGGAAATCCCCGACCCCATCTTCGGTCAAGGGGGAAGCGCGGCGGTAGAGATAGCGCTACTCAAATGCGGGGACATTGACGGCGACGGCGACGTTAACGTCCAGGACGCTATCGCAGCGCTTCAACACGCCACGGGCCGCATCCAGCTTGTGGGGTACCGGCACTATCTGGCAAACGTCGTGCCGTCAGAATCGGTGGACGTTCTCGACATAATCTTACTGCTGAAGCACATCGTGAACGGTGACGGTCTCGAAGGATGCGGCGACGCGTAGTTCACCGAGCGGAGACGACGATTAGAAGATGGAATGGATAATTAGGGGATACTCTCGTTGAATTATTGGACATTGACCTGTAACCTACGCACATATGATTGCGGGAGATACGGATTCACGCCGTCAAACGGGCAGGTAACATAGCTACAGGACATTGACAAGTCTGGCACTTCGACACATGATAAAGGGGTGAATGGCCTGATTCGCTCTGTCGAAACTGTCATGAAAAACGCAAATCCCGGCTGCGGGTGGTGGGAATAATGAAAAAAAACTGGATGTTGGGCATCGTATTTGCGGTCATTGGGTCTCTCGGCCTGGCGGGAGCGGTCGCTCTCGGGGACGGCAACCCTGTCGTTATTTCGGTCGTTGAGACCGGATCTGGACAAGCCCACGTGGCGGGATCGGCTGGTGACGAGATCACCATGAGCGTCCCACTTGACAACGCCGCCGCCGCCGCAGGAGTGCAATTTGAACTGAACTACCCTCCAGCCATGCTTGAGGTTACGTCCCTGTCAGCTGGAACCCCTCCTTCCGGCTCCTTCTACACCAACCCCGATGGTCCGACCGGCAATTTCCCCAGTAATTCCGGCTTTGTTAGGGTAGTCTGGGCGAATTCCAGCGCGTCTGGGGTCTCCGACTACGTCATGTTGAACGTTACCTTCCGACTCATCGGACAAGAGGGAGACGTTGCAGCGCTGACATTCGACGAAGTGATAATCGGAGATGCGGGAGACCTCGGAAATCTGCCCGGTCGTCTCGACCACGTCCAAAATGACGGTAGCATCACGATTCAATCAGCCGACCAAGTCGAACTCCTCGCCATCGACCCTGTCACAGGCAGTTCGACCATCGTTGGCGATATCGGTGGACAAGTCGTCGTCCGATACATCGCACGCAACGCGTCAGCTATGGCAGGCTTCCAGTTCATCAATCGCTTCGACAACTCTGTTGTACACATACCTGGGAATGCGGCTGTGGACTTCAGCGTGTCTAACTTCCCTACCGAACTGTTTGCAGGTGTACGAAACGATGAGGGAGAACTCAGTATCGCGGGAGCCTCTAGTGATAGTACCGGTATTGACGACGTCATTATCGCGGACGTGACATACAACCTGAGCGCGGCCCCTGTGCCCACCGCAAATGATGTCACGGGCGACCCTCTGTGTACTCCGCTCGTCTTTGACGACGTAACGGTTGGGGACGGCGTGCCTGAGCCGTTACCAGTCACGATATTCAACGGTCAAATATGTCTTGAAGAGCCCACGGTTAAAGAGCCCACGGGCGTTGACCTCGCGATAACCAAGTCCGATTCTGTCGACCCGGTGGTCGCTGGCGAGAGTCTTATTTACACGTTGACCGTGACGAACACCGGGAGTGAACCAGCGACGGGCA
>Ga0114996_10000083_pt1 | contig 119397 bp, 108 predicted proteins | sample ArcticOcean_MG_C_4_FD_87039 | JGI IMG/M metagenome (GOLD analysis project Ga0114996, IMG submission 87039) | Marine microbial communities from western Arctic Ocean - ArcticOcean_MG_CB4_134 | ecosystem: Environmental > Aquatic > Marine > Oceanic | place: Arctic Ocean: Canada Basin | collected...
AGCCGAACTCTACGGATCCAATAGGGCCTAACGAAGGTAGGTGCTCTGAATTTACTAGGGATTTGAGAGTGGAATTTGTGTAGGTCCCACCCTGATACCAATCCGCTGCTGCCCCAATCATCACGAATGGAATCAAATCGAATGCTCGCGCCACAGCGTTAGCAGCAAAACCCCCGACCGCGCGCTTCCAGTAGCGCTTGATATAGGGCACTATCCGCCATATCTTGCGGCCGACGATCTGCTTCTCGTCGAGGAGGTCGGAGGCGTCCTTACTGATTGCCATACCCGGGGCTGGGGCATCGTTGTCCTGTGGCACGTCCCTCCGGTAGGAGGGACTCGTTTGAATGCTTCACTCAGGTAATTTCCCTACCGAATCGGTTTAGTGGGTGCCTCGGTACGGCGACACAGTGCGCCTGTAGTGAAGGGGTTATCACCAGAGGTTTCCAACCTCTTGTCCGGGGTTCAAATCCCCGCGGGCGCACCACCATATCTCCTGCGCTCAGTTCATCTACCAGACCTCGGTCGAACGCACGTGCAGATGCGACAGAAACTCGGAATCTTGCTGATGCTCCTGTTTATGCCAATCAACGGGCCGTTGTGGAGAATGGGGCTGTCGGAGCTGGGATACGAGGTCCCGTTGGGCGAGTTCCAAGGTTTCGTTCTGACTCTCCTGCTGTTCGTGATAGGAGCATCGATGGTGATTTCCCCTAGGCTTCAGTTACCAACTGAGTAGAGTTGTGACGGCCAATCACTGTGGATGCTGTTCATCAGTCCGCTCACCTCGTCCTCATCCCAACCGGCTGCCTGCAACGCGGCGCACAGTTGCTGCGTTCGCTTGGGCACGGTCTTGAGACCGAGTACTGCGCCCGGTCTGCGCGGGTCGTCAAGGAAATCAGTCTCCATGCCCCATGGGGCACTGGCGCTGGCAGCAGAAGTGGTGATGGTCTCCACGCTGCCTCTGCCTACACTCACGGTAGCGGCTAGACCGTGCGTGAAGTCGTCACCGATGTCAGCGGGCGCGTAGTGCCGGATTGCCCTATCACGAGGAAGTCCCGCCTCATCACACAGAGCTGCGAGTTCCCGGCAGGTAGTCTCGCCATTGTCCTCAACATGCAGTTGTATCGAGGTACCGGCTCCAGCAGCCATAGCCATGATTTCCCTGAGCATCTCGTTGGCAGCGCTCCATATCTCATCCGAGACTGGGTAGTGCGGCCTTCCTACCTCTCCGAGGCAGACAGCGTCTCCTGTTTCTATATGATCGAGTGCGAGGTTTACTGCTTCGATGTGGAGCTCTGTCGCCCTCTTGAGGCCAAGCGGCTCGATCTGGTGCTCCCATGCAACGGGATGTGGGCCGAGTACGACTCCCACTTCGATTCCGTATGCAGCCCTCACTTCCTCAGCCATCCTAAGTGTGTCCGAGTAGGCTCCCCGGTAGCCGTCTAAATCTGTAGGCAAGTCCGAGGAGAAGCTGGGCTTGTGGACTAGCATAATCCCGGTGCCACCGGCGAGGGTGAATTCCGAGACTGCGTCGAGAAACCTATTGGAGCGATCGAGGTGCATGTGCTGGTCGAGAATGGGGCCTGTCCAGCGCCCATCCAGCAACATGGTCTCACGCTAGGGCTCCCTCTTCATCGAGAAGGCCGGCCCAGTGGCGCACGGCCATCTCGGCGATCTTCTTCGAGGACTGACCCAGTACTACGCCATGGCCGTTGTTGAACATCAGGATCTGTGCGTTGTGCAAAGCGGCGTTGATTCTCAGAGCACCTAGTCTGTCGTCGAACTCGATATCAGCGAATCTATCTGTGGCGAGATTCAACATCACCGCCCTACCGATTGAGAATCTGATTAGCATCCCTCCCATCTCCATTGTCAGATTCTCCTCCGACATTCCAAGGGTCAGCAATAGCTCCTGCATTGCGATCCTTGCGACTTCGGCCCTTGCGATTCCATGCACAAGTACAGAGCCGCCGGGCTCGATGACGAAGGTGGCACGAGGCTGCTCGTGACTGACCACGACATAGGATCCGCTCACCGTTCCACCAGCTAGGGACACTGCATCGTGATGATTAATCGGAGAGGAAGGCGTGAACCTGAAAGTCTGGGTCTCAATGCCGACTACTATCCTCCCTTCCTCCATCATCGCTCCTCCTTGCTAACCGGTTCTGCGTCCGGCCATGCTCTGACTGCTGCCTCCAAGGAGGGCAGCCAGGCTTGGTGGACCGGTACCAGTAAGGTGCAGTCAGATGCCTTCGCATCATCAACCCTGCTGTCCCTCAAATCTGCGAGGGCGCCGCGCAAACGAGCCGCAAAGCGGCTGTTGCGCTCGGATATCAGTTCAGCGGTCAGTGCTCCCTGCTCTTCAATCCACCAAGTCGCACAAGATGCTGCTGCTGCGCCCATATCCGAGTTTACACCCTTCGACATCTCGACCATCGCTACAGCCGCAGAACGAGTCTTGCGCCAGCGTCGCGGAGTGGTCAGAGTTGAGAGAAGGTTGGTCACCCGTGACTGCTCGTCAGCGCTCCTTTCGAACCAATTTACCCAATCGGCATCATCCAGTTCCGGCTCGATTGCGTAGATTGGCATCCCACCTCTCGCATTGTCGGCGTGCAGTAGCAGTCGGGCCTGTTCCGGGTCGGGAATCTTCGGTCCGTCAACCTCGTATTCTTGCAGGTCTTTCATCAACCGGCCAAGCACAGTGCCTGAGGTGATGGCCGCCTCGATGTGTACGCCAGGACTCTCTCTGTCCTGCTCCTCGTCCTGCCGCCATCCACTGAGATCGCTCAGACTGAACAAAAGCGCGAGCCCGTCCCACCTGTCCCTGTACCTCAGTGAAGACGGCATGCGGACGCACGGCAGGTGCGGCCACAGAACTATGCGTCCGCCGTCTGGATCGTCTAGGACGGTTGGATTCCAACGTAGCTGGGGCACTTCCACGGCTCTGCGAGCAGCCTCCCTCGATTGAAGACAACGGTCGAAGAACCGATTCGGAGAAGATTGCTGAAATGTAGGATTGAAGGGGGGTGGGCTCTCAAGAGCGGATGAGAAAGATGTCTGAACCCCACTCTCTTGAGCCCGTCGTGCTGCTGAATGAGGTCTTCCCAGAGCACACCAACTCGATGGATACGCTATATGGAGGGCGTTTGATGTCAATCATGGACACCGCAGCCGGGATGGTCTCAAGCAAGTTCGCACACAGTGAGTTCGTAACCGTCTCCGTCGACTCCCTCAAGTTCCACAGACCGGCTTACCAAGGGGACATCATCCGCACAACCTCCAGAGTGGTTTGGACCTCTCCTCACACCACTGGGGTTCACGTGGTATCGTGCAGGCTGTCACGCTCGGAGTGGGAGGGAGAGGAGATCTGCTCGGGCTTCTTCTTCATGGTGGCGGTCGACTCAGATATGCAGCCGACCGGAGTTCCCCAGTTCTCACCTGTGACCAATGAGGAGAAAGAGCTCTGGACTAGGGCTCAAGCCGCCCGCGACGCCATGGGATGATGTTCGCGACCGTTCGGTTCAACAAGTTCAGACCATTCGCGGGCGCATGCCTGTCCTCAACGTTGGATACGTAGGTTCGGAAGAATTGGCTCGAAGCATCGCTAAGCTTGGAGATGTTCGCGATATCGAGTCGTATGTGTACAAGGAGATGTCTGGTGGTGAAACTCGCATTATCTCATTGCTCCGTCCCCTCAAGTTCCCCGATAGTATCCGTCCGTTGTTATCGGTGTTGAATGTCGCTAAGGCGGGATTAGTCGAGATTACTAAAGTGGATGCTGCTCTTGGAGAGGTCTTGGTATCCTTCGGATGCGCAGGCATCACAGATGGGATAGTAGTCATCAACCCAAAAGATGGTGGTTGGGTGGATCCAGATCAGGTCAGGGTGATTTTGTCTCAAGCGGGTTTGCCCTGGGCCGTTTTGGAAGGGACTCCTGATTCTCACGATCTCAGAGAGATTCTACTCAAATTCTTGAGCGTTGAGAAAAACTCGGTTTCAGAGGCACTGGTGATTCCTATCGATCAGCACTTCGTCGTTCGAGGAATAGGGCTGGTGGGCATTGGATACGTACAGTCCGGTTCAATCAACAAGCACGATGCTATCGAATCTCATCCCGCAGGAGATTTCGGCATAGTCAGAAGTCTACAAGTTATGGACGATGATGTGGACACTGCGGTTACCGGTGACAGGGTCGGCCTAGCATTGCGGAATCTCAAGGAAGAGTCACTACACAAGGGCTGCATGATAGTACACCAAAATTCGGATGCCCTCGAAAGTCATGAATCGTCCCGTTTCAGATTAATCAAGGCCCCGTTTCAGAAGCGAGGATTATCACTGGACGATGTAGTCCACGCTGCCGTCGACCTACAGTTCAATGTCGGAAGAGTCAGAGAGATCAAGGAAGACTCTGTATTGATTGACTGGGAGTCTCCTCTTTTACTGAGAAAACGTGGTACTGAGCCCATTTTGATAGTTCATCTCGATGCTGTGCCGATGCGCATCATGGGCATAGCCTCAGAAATGACCTTGGCATGAGTCTCTCGTGCGCGTAAGGGGCGCGCGCGAGTACTTAGCACCCCGAGCAGTTATAGCCAATCGGAGTTGCTGACGCATTGGGATGTATTCAGTCGGGCTAACGCCCGACCGAGATGAGGAGAAGTCGGAACTGTTCGGCAATCTGAGTCTGGTCGGGTCTGGAGGTAGGTTCGTAGCGGTCCTCACCAAGCGTCAGCTGACGCTGGAGAGATTTGACGGACATGGCATCCGACTATCTCTAGGTTCGATCTCAAGAATGCGACACATGAAAGTCCCAATGTTTCCCTCGGGCACCATTCCCATTGGGCTGTTGGCAATCTATCTCGGCATGAGCGTCCTGATGCCGCCTTACGCCATGGTGGCGACGGTGGGAGGATCTCTGACACTACTAGGATACGTGCTATCTAGGACCTCGGTCCTTGCCATCGAGACAGAAGCAGGGGACCGACATATCATATCTGGCAGCGAAGGAATACTGCTCAGACTGTGTCTGATGGTCGATAGAGTCCGCCACGGCAATTCGATAGATGAAGCCCGCAGGGGGCTTGAGCACATCGATGCGGAACTGTCGAACTACCCCGCTTTCAGAGACGCCGGGGGCGGGCTGTCAGAACCAAAGGGCCTGCTGGCCGCACCTGAGGAAGAGTTGCTGCTCGGTGCTGAGTCAGAGTCGGTGGGAGAGTCGTTGTTCGACGGTTTCGCCGCCCCACTGTCACCTACTCCCCCAGCACCTGCGGTGGCTGAGGCTGGGTCGATCTTCCCGTGGGAAAACAAGATGCCTACAGAATCGTTCCCAAGTTACGAGCCGGCCCCCTCCCCTCAGGAGGATGCTCGCTCAGCTTATGAGAGGGCTTGGGGGAAGAATGAATCTCCATCGTGGTACGAAGAGAAGCCGGCTGGCAGCAGGATAGACTCGGCGCTGGATGAGGCTGCTACCGGAATGGGCATGTTCGGCGAGGGTGGCATGTTCGATGCTGAACCTGCGACCAGTTACTCGCCGCCCACGACCCCTCCTCCCTCTGAGTTCGCCACACCTGCGGCAAGCTACGCTCCTTCTGAGACCTACATCAACGCTGCAGACCCTCCTGCTTTCAAACGTGATCCGACCAGTTCGCAGTTGATTAGGCGGGCTCAAGATAGGTTCGGGACCTCAGGCCCCTACGCCGAGCCGGGCCTGCCAGCCCCCACTGAAGCAGCGATACGGGAGGAATGCCGGCCCGGTGTCGTCAAGCAGGCACGGGCCAAGCAGGCGCTGCTGACTAGCGGCGAGATGTCCCAGCCTGCGCTCGATGCCTCGAGACTCGAGGAATTCCCGGGGCTATCCAGAATCGCCAACTCGATGAGTTCTGGCAGAGTCAGGACAAGTAGGAGGAAGGTATCCCTTAGAAGGACCAGTTGGATTGGTGCCCTACTAGGTCCGGCGGCTCGGGCGGCTGGCAGAACCATCGACTCTTACGCTTCTGAGTACGGAGATGGAGATGGAGGGGAAGTACAGTCGGGAGCTAGGTTCCGATCCTCACAGCACATCCGTCTTCGCAGTGACCAAGATCACCAGGCGGATGTGGCTGGTAGAGCGAGGGAGTCGCAGGCACCTCGCCCTCATTCAGCACAGGACGCATTGGACCATCTCGTGACCAGAGTATCGAGCGGAGGGGAGAGCAGGCCCACTCAACTTCCTGATCAGGAAGGTGGACTCAGGTTCTCGCAACTCAGGAGAACATCATCCAAGGGTGACCCGCACCCGCTTCCTGGAATCAAGCGGCTCGAGTGATTACAGGCCGACCATTCTCCGGTATTTGTCCGCCCTCGCATGGTACCTTCCTCTCTCGAGACCGTACAGGGCGGAGGCTCCGAGTCCCTCTATGGCGAAAGACGCAGTCACTGTCGCGTGTACTAGCGCGTTACGCATGGTCTCTGTCTGGTTCAAGGCGCCCTTCCTGCCGACTATGTTGGCTAGCAGGGCCCCGGCAAACGAGTCACCGGCACCTGTAGGGTCGACTAGGTCGTCAGTTGGAAAGGCAGGCAGGGTGATAGTGCCGCAGGGCAGGTAGGATACTGAGCCACTGCCACCGCGCTTGATGACCATGCTCCGGGGCCCGGGGCCGGCCTCCTGCCCTCCATACAGCGCCGCGCCCGAGCGAATCGCCTCGACTGCGCGGTGAAGCACCTCCTCATCGGCTAGAGAGCACACCTCCTCTTCGTTGAGGATGGCCATGTCCACCTTGCGCAGGGCTTCCGACAGCAACTCAAACTCTGTGTCTATCCAAAGCATGAACGTATCTAAGGCGGTTACCACCGCACCCGGACACTGATCGAGTACCGAAACCTGAGTGCGCGGGTGCGTGTTGGCACAGAGCAGAACCCCGGGGGTGCGCCACGACGGCGGGACCTCGGGCCTAAAATCCTCGAGCACGTTGACCTCTGTCGATATGGTCTGCACCTCTTCCATGGAACCCTCGTAACGTCCCGCCCAACGGAACGTGCGTCCATCTCTTCGAACCACACCTGCGAGGTTTAGTCCTGAGTCCTCGAGTATCTCTTGAGCTTCCTCTGGGAAGTCAGTGCCGACCGCGCTGACCAGTCCGATTCTTGGTGGCTTGCGCGGCGTCGGAGGCAGGTGGAATCCCGAAGCTAGACCGGCGTGGGTGGCGGCACCTCCGAGAAGATCAGAGCCGCTCGCCTCGGGGGTGTCGATGTCATCGAAACCGATGCTTCCTACAATCACCATCTCCACGTAATCACGCTCCATCCAGCAGTCCTGGGTGCTCGTCGAGGTAACTGATTGTGATTTCTCTATTTCGGAAATCTGTCTCATTGAGGATTGCGCGGTGAAGCGGTATCAGGGTGTCAACTCCAATGATTAGTGTCTCTTTCAAGGCCGAATCCATCTTGGCTATGGCTTCGCTGCGGGTGGGCGCCCATACAATCACCTTGGCCAACAAGGAGTCGAAAGAGGGTGGCATGTCATACCCCGTGTGCGCATGCGTATCTACGCGCACGCCCGGACCGCCTGGCCAGTGGCACTCCCAAATGCGTCCGGGTGAAGGTTCGAGAGTGAACGGGTTCTCCGCGTTTATCCTAGTCTGGATGGCATGGCCGGAGATACTGACCTCGGATTGTGTGAGAGGGAGTGATTCTCCTGCCGCTACTCTGATACCAAGAGAAACTAGGTCGACACCGGCAATCATCTCTGTGACCGTGTGCTCGACCTGCACTCTCGGATTCACCTCGAGGAAGTAGAACTCACCGTCGGCATCTCGCAGGAACTCGAAGGTGGCTAACCCCTTGTAGCCTACCGCCTCGGCACCGGCTACCACCTTGGCGCCGAGTTCCTCACGTACTTCTTCAGATAGCCAAGGACCCTCCTCGATAATTTTCTGATGCCTCCGTTGAATGGAGCAGAACCTCTCGCCGAAGTGAATAGCCTTGGAACCATCTCCAAGCACTTGGAATTCGATGTGTTGGGCCCCTTCGATGTATTTTTCCACGAACACCCTATCGTCCCCGAAAGCCGACAGAGCGCGACCTTGGCACAGCCTCAGTGCAGTTTTGAAGTCGTCAGCAGACTCTACAATCTGCATGCCTATCCCTCCGCCGCCGGCCGCCGCCTTGAGCATCACTGGATAGCCGATATCCTCAGCCATGGCCCAAGCTTCCCTCTCGTTCGAAATCGGCTTGCCAGAGCCTTGGGCGACGGGCAGGCCTGCCCTCACCATCGCATCTCTGGCGGATAGTTTGTCTCCAAGAAGTCTGAGAACCTCGGGGCTTGGTCCGATGAAGGCTATACCCTCCTCGGCCAGCCTCTCAGCTAAAGTAGAGTTCTCGGCTAAGAACCCGTATCCGGGATGCACTGCATCTGCACCGACCTCCTTGGCAGCGGAGACGACAGCTTCGATGTCGAGATAGGAAGCCAGTGGATCATCGCGCGCGATGAACACACCCTCATCGGCCAGTCGAACCGGGAGTGTCAGCCTGTCGTCGCGCCCATGAGTGACTACGACTTCGACACCCAGTGAACGTAGAGAGCGGAGTATGCGAAGCGCAATTTCGCCGCGATTGGCGATGAGCACTCGGCGGAACATGGTGAACTGCTCCTAGCGTACGCCGTATGAGCAATGCGGAGCATTAGAGGTCAGTATACATCTCTGAGATATCGCTTCTCGGTCTTCATCAGACCGGTCTCGACGAACTCCTTAGCCTCATCTTCTGACAAACCACCGAACTCTGAACAGATTTCGATGAGGGTGGTGTGGACGTCTCTGGCCATGTAGTTCTTGTCACCGCAGACGTAGAAGTACCCGCCGCCGTCAATCCAATTCCAAATCTGCTCACCGTTCTGCTTCATCAGGTGCTGGACGTAGACCTTCTCCGAGCCTGCACGGGACCAGGCTAGGTCATGGCGATCGATGAATCCGCTATCTCTCCATGCCTCCATCTCTTCACGATACAGGTACTCTCCCTCTTCGGTCCAGTCGCCAAAGAACAGCCAGTTGCGCCCAGTTGCGCCGTCGATCTCACGCTGCTGCAAGAAGGCCCTGAATGGAGCGATTCCCGTTCCCGGACCTACCATTATGACGTCTGTCGAGCCGTCCTCGGGCAGGACGAACGACCGGGTCGGAGACATGAATACGCCAATCTCGGTTTCGTCGACCTCGCAGTGATCCGCCATGAATCCGGTGCAAAGCCCTGCCCGATCGCGCTCGTGGTGATTGTAACGGACGATAGCGACTGTGAGGTGGACTGTGCCCGGCTCGAAGTCGGGGCTGCTGGCAATAGAGTAGAGTCTTGGTTTGAGCCTGTCCATGCCCTCGACGAGCTGTTGTGGAGTGAAACCGATGTGACCAAAGTCTGCGAGACCGTCGATGTAGTCACGCGACCAGATGTAGTCCTCCATTGCCTTGGGGTCCTCTGTCAGTTCAGCCCAGAGTACCTCGGCAGGATCGCTGGCTGAGCCGATTTCGACATAGCCGTCTGGAATGTCATCCTCGACTCCGCTCCCCCTCCAGTCCATCACTACTGAACCATCTTGTGACGAGGTTCGCTGCCGATGGACGATTCGGATCTCGATGCTGCCCGATCCGGACGACAGTCTTGATCCGAGTTCCTTAATCCACTTCTTCGAAATCCTGTGAATCTCGTATCGGTCAGTGAGCGCCTCGCGCAAACTGCAAGCCCCTAGATGGGTCTCGACCTCTTCCTCACCTGAGAAGCCACAGGTGGCCAGAATCTCCTCGGTCAGTTCAGGCGGACAGCGTGGAATCACCCCCAGTGCATCGCCGGCCTTGTACTGCAGACCGGAGTCGCCTAGATTGAAAACAATGTGCCTGGTCTCCTTGAGCGATCCCTCGCCATTGAGAACGAAGTTCTCATTCAGATTAGAGGAGTATGGATTCTTTGCGCTCCAATCCGACATGTCAAGCCTCCTGAATGCTCGCTCTCCGCGAGACACGACCTGTTTATGAAGAAATGCTGAATGGGTACTGCGAGCGCCGAGAGAGGTAAGGCGATGAGGTCAAGTCATGATGCCCTCATCGCGGCTCGTGGCGCGTATTGACTTCCTCGGCACAGGGAATGCCTTCTCGCCCCCCGGTAGGATGCATGCGCTGGCACTGCTGGACGGCAGCGTGCTAGTAGACGCGCCACCGACGGCGCTGGTCCAACTGCAGAGGGTCGATATCTCGCCCGCTAATCTCAAGCATCTCTTGATCACCCACTGGCACGCCGACCACATCTTCGGCTTCCCATTCATACTGCTCGAGAGGAAGTATATCTCAGACCCTGAATCTGAGAATACTTTGGGGGTTCATCTCAGACCAGGTGGCAGGAAACTGCTCAGTGGCTTGTGCGGAACGGGATTCCCAGGGAGTCTCGATGGCGCCCTAGAGAGTGGGGTCGACTGGTCGGAGTCGGAGTCGGGTGAACTGGCAGGAACGGACTGGAGTTTCGAAAGGTTTCCGGTGAGTCACACTCCGGAGACCGACCCGCATGGCTATGAGTTCATTCACTCGAGTGGATTCAGGCTCCTCCACTGCGGAGACTCGGGTCCTTGCGAAGGCATCGAGCAGCGAGCCCCAAATGCCGATGTCGTGCTGCTCGAGATGGGGATCCCCGACTTCGTGGACAGCCCCCATCACCACACTCCATCAGATGCGATTACATTCGCCCAGAGGCATCCTCACGCGCTGGTCTTGGTGACTCATAACTTTGCGAGCGCCACTGGAGTGGAAGTGGGTTTTAGAATGCCTGATCTGCCCAATTCGATTATCCAACTCGAGGATGGTGACTACCTGAATATAGGCGATGATGGCCAACTATCTTTGCAAAGAAATTCGTGAATAATTTATCTTGTTTTATATTAGCTTTCATCGGAGCCCTGAGTAGTTCCCAGAAATAATGTCGAATGTCACTGTCGAGGAAGCCCTAGCAGGTTCGATTACCTGCCATAGTAGCAGGAGTGGGAGAAATACATGAATGAATGAATTAGATGCAATAAATACACTGAAATTATATTGATAAAAAAGCCTGATTGAGTACAACTAAGAGAGTTCTTAGGCGGATGTTAGAGGGGCATGGTACTGAGGCATTAGAGGACATGATAATCAAGCAAAATTTCGTTCTTCTCGGACAGTCTTATTACCTCCTGCATCCTCGCTGAGAATCCGCGTTCGCCGACACCTACTCGACCAGAGTAAGAGGGAGGCTGGATACGCGACTGGACCCCTGGTGAAAGAAAATGGAAGGAAACATTTTCGAAAAGATTCTCGGCCAGGACAGTCTCTTCGTCGATAGACGAGCGTTCGATCACGCCTTCGAGCCATCTACCCTGCCCCACAGAGAACACGAAGTGGATGCTTTGGTACGCAATATGGTTGATGCCTTGAATGGCCACATCCCTTCGAACATGCTGCTCTATGGAGTACCCGGGTCAGGCAAAACCGTGGTCACAAGATTCGTCTTAGGGCAGCTTCTCGACAAGGGCAAGGAGATGGGGCGGAGCGTTGAGACCTACGAGATCAACTGCCGTGTTGTGGATACCAAGTACCGCGTCGTTCAGAGTATCGCCTCCCAACTCGCTCGACGAGGAGATACTCCAATCCCATTCACCGGCTGGCCCACTGACAGAGTTCTCGAAGTCCTGATTGAGAGGATGGAACGAGCGGGAGGAGTGCACATTCTAGTGCTGGACGAGATTGACAATCTCGTGGCCAGAGCTGGAGATGGTTTGTTGTACAACCTGACCAGCTTGAATACCTCTCTGAAAAACGCCCGCTGCTGTCTCATCGGAATCAGCAACGATCTGCATTTCACTCAGCAGCTCGATCCTCGGGTCAGCTCGAGGCTCAGTCAGGAGGATGTCGTCTTCCACCCCTACGGGGCTCCAGAGATTCAGGACATCCTAACCGAGCGTGTTAGCGCCGGTCTTCACGAGGGAGTCCTCGATTCTGGTGTGCTTGAACTCTGCTCGGCACTGGCCGCACAGGAGCACGGGGACGCGCGCAGGGCGCTCGACCTGTTACGCATCTCAGTGCAGAAGGCAGAGCAGCGGGCTCAGAAGGTTGTAGACCCTAGGCACGTCAGATTGGCGCAGAGTCAGTTGGAGTACGACCAAGTGACTCCTGTGCTGAAGACTCTGCCACTGCACCAAAAGTTGTTGCTATTCTCAATCAGGATGAACGAAGATAACGGCCTGAGGAATATCTCCACTGGGGAAACTTACCGGACCTATGCCGAAGCATGCATGAAGATCAGTGTCGAGCCGCTCACCCCTAGGAGGATATCTTCGCTGCTCAACGAACTCGATACGCTCGGGCTGATTATGGCTAGGAATGTCAGCAAGGGCCGCGGCGGCAGGAGCAAACAGGTCAACTCGGCCATACCCAAGGCAGTGGACGCCATCGCCACAATGAGTGAGAGTGAACCTTTGATTGCCGAGGCCGCGCTCGGCAGATACAACCTGCAGGGTCAACTCTGAGAGGCTGTTCTTCCCTCAGACAATCGTTAAATCGAAGGTCAAGGTCGCCGGCTCGATGTCTCTGCAAGAATCCGAGTGGGGCAGTGCCCTGACCAAACCCAGTAGCACTGCGTCCAGCGCCGCCGTCTTGCTTGGTGCCTGGGTGCTATTACTGACTGCAGTGAACCTCTTCTCCGGGGCCTACTCATCAGGATTCAAGGTTCTGTGGATCGGATTCATCACTGGTGACAGCGCTACTTCGAACATTGCCCATGGCGGATTTGAAGTGGTCGCAGATGACATCGTCTTCGGACTGATAGGTGTAGTCCTCCTAGGCCTAGGTGCCATGGGAATGGGCAAGGCTGTAGAAGGTGGCTTCTCGGCTTGGGTCAATGGCATCCCCCAAGGGGCAATTGCATCCAGTCTGTTCTCCCCTGACGGAGGCTTCAACCGCACCATCGCAAGTTGGCTCATCGCCCTCGGTGTTGGATTCTACCTCTATTGGAGCTTGATGAACACGACCTGGGTCGATCCAGGGGTTTACGCTGTAATGATCGTGATGGTGAGTTTCGGCTTCGCTATCCACACGATGGCTGATTCCGAGTCCTGATTATTCGGCGGGAATGAATTCTCTGAGCAGTCTGCGGCAACGCTGTTTGGCGTCCTCTCCGCACCATCTGATTACGACTCCTTTCTCTGGTTGGCCATATAGCACAACAGCACCCAAGGGGGCCAGTGGATGCAAGATAAGCGGGGCTAGATCTTCCTCACCTTCGACATGAATTAAATGAGTTAACCGCCCTTCCTTCCAGGATTTCATTGCCTGCTCACAGGCCTCCAGCAGCGAAGGCGTCAAGGAACCAGCAGGGCTGGAACACTGCAGGGTCCTGTCATACAGCGACGAATCGATTCCGTCTGCGCCCTCCCAGGGCTCCCTCCTAGTGAGTCCATCGATGAGGGCGATGTCAGCTGGCCGATTGAGGTCCTGCAGAGTGCGGACTGTCACATCGCCAACAGCGATGACCGGCCCCGACCCCCCTTCGACATGGGTGAGGACTTCTGTCATTGCAACGGAGGGATTGTCTTCCGGACCAGAAACCAACTGACCGAAGGGTTCCTTGAGCTCTGTTTCGACCTGAGATGTCAAGACCATCCTGCCCGCCCTAATCGAGTTTGGAATCCATGGCTTTCCATTACGGTCGATCTCCCCTGCTCTGATTCTAGAGCTGGATATCGGCTCGTCGTCCCATGCGAGTACGTGTCCTACGCTGATGATGTGTAGCGGTGACAGGTCGCTGCCTTCTCTTAGTCGGTTAATCTCCTCGCACTCAGCGCGAGTCTCGCCGGTGCAGATAATCGCTGTGGCATCAGCATGCGCCGGTGCGGGTCCGTGGTTATCTTCGAGAGTATGAAATCTAACTCTGCCAGCATCGTCCCCCAACGCCTCCTCCATCTCCTGAGCCCTTGTATCCCATGAATTCACCCGCGAGTCCTTCGAGTGAGCAAGGCGATCTGCGGTGAGCCAGACCTCAATGAAGGAGCACTCGGACAGGCCAGCTTTCATCAGCGATAGGTGTCCGGCATGGAAGCGGTCAAAGGTGCCGCCGATTAGGCCGATGTCATGCATCAGATTCCCGCCTTTTTTGGACAAATGGAGTGTGTGCCCCGGGGCGTAACGGCGATCCTTCACAGCAAAGCTCGGGCGCCTGACCCACCCCGGGACGTCTGTCGAACTGTGGGGTAGTCCCTTGAGTCATTCCTTTCGGTCATCGGGGGACCTAACACAATCCGGCCACTTGATTTGCTCCAGTGATCATTCCGTTGCAGCTGGTCACACTGGTCTTCGGCAAGTGGTGACCCGAACTTGGTACCGTGATTCATACTATTCCTCCAGCGGGGGGCTTCGTCGCCACGGTGTTGCAGCTCGGGCAAACATCGGCCATGGGGGGTGGTCAAGAACCCCTCGGTCAGAAATTAACTAGTTTTCAACCCGAAATCGAGGTTGAAGGGACGATTTTTGGATGATACCCTGAGCTCCTCATGAGCAGTCTCTCGGCGATGTGAACATCGCCGTCCATAATCTCGGACGAAGAGAACTCCGGCCATTTATCCAACGGCTGGGCGAGCCACCCCGATAGAGGATGGGTCTTTCCCGGTGAAGGAGATTTGCCACCATTCACCGCGCCTAGGGCGTCGAGTAAATCCAGCAGTGATTCAGCGGTATCGGGCATGCCCTGACGTTCACGCCTGCCCCTCAACCTCCGAGAGAGGCGAGAGTACAGTTCTGAGTCGCATCCGGGATGCTCGTAGGAACGGAGTCCGGGTGCCTGACAGCGATCGCCCATCGGACGCAGCACTGCCGCACACCAGGGGACGGTGTTGGCGACGGCCCAATCTGTAGAATCCTCCTCATCCAATAACCCAGAGAGGATCTTGACGGAAATCGGTGCCCACCAGCCGGGAGGTAGTTCCAATATCCTCTCCAATTCATCGAGATTAATCTTCGAGTCGTCCAGCATCATATCTGCCAGGCTGGCCCACGTGTGCAGGTCATGGCCAGAAGGAGATTCCTTTCCTTTGCTCCGAATCCCCTCAAGTATTGGTCTGAAATTGGATTCATTGCTGTGGGCCTGAGAATAAAGCCACGCGACTCCCTGCAGTGCAGGCATCGAATTACTTGGAGGCTCGGAGAGCCATGCCTCCAGTGCCCAATGGAGCAAGTCCGAGTGCATGTGCTCCGGTAGCCAGGGGGCGTTTGACAGCAGTTGGGCTGCTACCCAAGCGGCTCCACGGGTTGCTTGCTTCGGATCCGTCGCTGGTCTCGTTCTGAGTGCTGCATCGGAATCCTGTCTGAGTCTGTTGGTAATCTTCTTGGAGAATTCTTCCAAGACCGAGTCGGGTGCCTCGTCGGCAACCTCTGACAGCCTCTCCAGCGGGAGGTCGTCCAGATTCATGAGTGCTAGCCACTCCGGACTGAGTCGGTTCCTGAGTCTCTGCCAGCGTGGCCATCTAGTCCTGGCGGGAGATGCTATCCAAGCTGCAATTGGGTATCTAGCTTCCATTTGGTTGGCCCACTCCTCATTGCCTGTGGGATATTGAACTACAGCTGAATTGATGACTGAGAGGTGACCCTCTTTGAGATCCTCAGCCAAGTCGATGTTGATGCCTAGGGATTCCCACTCTAGTACGGCCGATTCATCGGAGTCTGAAAACTCAGGGACCTGAGCTGGATCGGCCAGTCGCATTGGCAGTATCCTCCCTCCCCTAGTTGTCAGGCGCAGCCAAGGCAGCGGCCTCAGGGGGTCGGCATCCAGTATGTCGAAGCTGGAGAACGCGGCTACTTCGCCCTCGAGGAGAGCCATTCGGAGATTGGAATGAGAAGCGATTGAAGAGATTAGTTCATCGGGCATATCAACTCCGACTTCGATAGTCAGCGGGAGTTTGCCGTCGTCATTGATTGCCCACCTCACTAATGCCTCGGCCGCAGTGCCACCCAGCCCCCTTAGGTCAAGGATCCTGATTGAATCGCCTTCCTCGGTGAACACCGATTCACCCCAATCCTGTCTGAATCGACGCCATGTGGAATCTTCGGTCCTGACCTTTCTCGTCTTGCTGACCCTGTCCTTCAGGGCACCTAGTCTCCGTTTCCTCTCAGCGTCGCTCAGACGCGGGTGGGCCTTCTCGATCCATGGATCAAGGGCTGCCAATGGATACGGGTCACCATTGGTGTCCAGTCCTCCGATATCCGCGATGACCAGAGAGTTATTCCTCACTGTCCTGAGCAACATGGAGCGAGGGAGCCTGTCTTCCATCACAGCAACCACTGGCTCCTTCGGCCTAATCTCCGGCGACATCTCGTGGCACGCACCAAGTACCCACGGCCCCCGATGATAGTCGCCCTCAGGCAACGGGGGCGCGGGCCGGAAGTCCGGAGACCCGAACCACTGACCCGGCGCTATGGCGATTGGTCTCTCGGCGTCGAGCAGCCTAGCGCGGATTATCCCGACGACAGTGCGCTGTCCTGAGTAAGCCGCTATGTTCTCCGGATCGGAAGGAGGCGGAGGGCTTGGCTTGGGCTCCATTGACGAGAGGTCGAACCACCGGGGATCTCTCTCCCTGAGTGCCGCCCAGCTCCAGAGAACCCCATCGCTTCCAGTGGAACCAGGATTGCCCGGAATCGCGACGGGGGGGCGATCCGGAATCAATAGCAAGGGAGAGTTGCAAGGCTCCATAACTCCAAGCAAGAGGTTCGGGCCATCGCGAAACAGCAGGCAGCACATGCTGGAGTCTTCGGGCAAGGGAGAGGCTTCGGATGCTCTGGCCCACTCGTCAGCACTCACTGACTCCCAACCTAATTCGGTCAGATGAATCCTAGCTCCACGGCTACCAGCAGATAGGTCACTGGAGACCAGTCCATCGTTTCTCAATCGTTTTATCTCTGCTGATGCATGCGGAACCCTGAGTTCAACATCCCTAGCCAACACACTGACGGTGGCACCGCCCTCAGTTAGCCGGTCAAGGAGTCTCCTGCGATGCTTACTCCTGATTTTCCAAGCACTGTTCGAATAATCGGGTTTCAGTGGCTCAGAGAATTCATTTGACACCACTCGCCACCTCCCAATACATCTTACTAACGTTGATGTATTAAATTATGTTGCTTCGTTACATTTGATTACATATTTCCTATGGAGAATATATCAGTTTCATTTCCACACTTGGTTCAAACCTGAAAACGCCCTCATTTCTAGCAACTATTTGTAACGAAAAGGTGTGATTTCGTGCAGAACGGTTATATCAGCGCCCGCTATCCTATGCGCATCGGGCCGACTGCCGGGTCCGAGAGTATGCTTGAGGGAGACAAATGGAAGCGGAAAAAATCCGACTTATCATTCGCAAATACATCTCTGAGCAGCCTAGGAACAGTGCTGAGATTGCAACCTGGCTGAGTGGTCAGAAAGGCTACTCTGGAAGCTTGGATCTAGCATCACTGATGGAGACAGACACGAGTATCGTCCGCATCGGAACGGTTCGCAAGAGCGGAATGGCCGGCAGTACCCCCCCACTCTCGGAATGGGCGACCGAGGAGTGGGTGCAGCACCATGAGCGTGCTAAGCCCGACAACAAATAGGAGGATTTAGATGAGGACAACCAGACTACGACAGAAAATAAAAAAATTCTTGGATGACAGAGGAGAAGCCAACACGACAGAAATTCTTGAACACGTGAACTCCACCATGCGTCATGGGACTACTCCCCAGCAACTGGGGAACGTCCTGTCCAAAGACAAGGACATCATGAAGGTCGCAACGACAAAGCGTGGCGGTGCCCTCTCCGGTCGCTACGAAATCTGCGTCTGGCAACTGAGACCTGGGGCCTTGGACGAAATCTGATTAGACCTCTAAGTCGGATCCCCAGTCACCGCTTCGAGCTAGGCTGTTCATGCCGGCCCGATGAGCGAACATCCGCTGGCTGGCGGCTGCAGACTCGGAACCTCCTTTGGCCCAAGTTGTGAGGGCGTGTGCCTGCAGTGCCCGGCCGTAGGAGTAGGAAAGTTGCCAAGGGTGCTCGACATTCATCTGGTTCATCAGATTGAGGTGGGCTGTCGCATCCTCGTCAGACTGGCCTCCTGAGAGGAAGACTATGCCCGGCAGGTCTTGCGGGACATGATTGCTCAGACAGTCAATTGTCATCCTAGCCACTTCTTCCCTCGGGATCTGGTTGGGACAATCGTTGCCAGCGATGATCATGTTAGGTTTGAGCAATGCTCCCGGGATGTGTATACTCTGCTCAGCACAGGCAGCGAAGGTCGCATCGAGAATCTCGGCTGTGACGTCATAGCAGCGCTGCGCGTCATGGGAGCCATCCATCAGTACCTCTGGCTCGATGATGGGGACCAGCCCCTGCTCCTGGCAGATTGCAGCGTATCGGGCCAGCGCGTGTGCGTTGGTCGATATGCAGGCAGGACTAGGAATCCCCTCAGATATACGAATGACAGCTCGCCATTTGGCGAAACGCGCGCCCATCTCGAAATACTCGATGCAGCGCTCCCTGAGTCCATCGAGACCCTCTGTAATTTTCTCACCCGGGTGATTGGCGAGGTCCTTTGCCCCTGTGTCGACCTTGATTCCTGGGTGGATTCCTCTGGAACTCAGCGCGTCAGCTATGAGAGAGCCGTCGTCCATGTTCTGTCTGATTGTCTCATCGAACAATATGACGCCTCCGACAGCGGATTCGTATCCTGCTGTATCAAACAGGTTTGCTCGGTACAAGCGCCGAGACTCAGACGAGGGTTCGACTCCAGCAGCAGCCAAGCGCTTCGACATCGTCCCGTTGCTCTCATCGGCGGCGAGTATTCCCTTGCCCGGAGCCACCAGTTCGCTTGCGGTCTTCTCAAGGAGTTCAATGTCCATCCAATAACCTCGTGAGCACGTGCGAGCAGTAGGAGAAGAACTCATCGCACCGAGGACACGAAGTAATGCGCGCCAGATTTGACATCAATCACTTCTGAGTGAACTGAGTACCTTCCGTCATCGGTTTCCTCGACACCGCGGGTCCGCCCTGGGCAGACCCCAGAGCCGATGAATACTGAATCGTCCGACGAGCACAACTCATCGCGACTCCAGATCCTGTCCACATCGCCCTCGATCATACTCTCAGCGCGCTCACGATGGCCTTCGTTTTTGAACACGAGTCGGCCTTCAAAGGGAGCCTTCAGCCCCCTGAGGGCAGTCGCCGTGATTACTCCCTCGGGTGCTGCCCCTATCCCCATCAGCATGTCAATATCCGAATCGGGGTCGGCGGCGTTCAGAGCCGCGGTAATGTCACCGTCGCCAATGAGGATGATGTTGACTTTGTGTTGCTTCAGCTCGCGTATCAGTTGTTCGTGTCGCGGTCTGTCCATCACCACCACGCAGAGCTGTGAAGGAGTTTTTCCAAGAGCAGTACAGGCAGCCTCAATGTTGTAAGAAGTGTCGGCCTCAAGGCTAACCTCGCCTGCGAGGGCGGCCGGACCGGCTATCTTGTCCATGTAGCAGTCGGGGGCGTGCAGCAAATTACCGCGAGGAGCTGCGGCGAGAACTGCCATCGCATTGGGCAGGTCGAGGGCGACGTGGTTAGTACACTCCAGAGGATCGACGGCTATGTCGATTGTCGGTGCCCCGGTGACACCTTGCATCGAGCCTAGGGGTTCGCCAATCCAAAGCATTGGTGCATCATCGCGCTCGCCCTCACCTATCGCCACACGCCCGTCAAAGGGCACGCTGTCGAAGACGGTGCGCATGGCTTCTACGGCTGCTCCGTCTGCGGCCTTGCGGTCCTCCAGCCCCCTCCAAGCCGAAGCTGCTACCGCAGCGGCCTCAGTGGCCTGTAGAAAGTGCTCAATGAGGTCGGTGGTCGCCATGCTGTTCCGAATGAGCCTTAGCATTCAATCATGCGGGTCGCCCTTGCTCTTGCGCAGGACCCGTACCCCTTCTATCGTAGAAGTCGGATACTGCCCCTCGGAGTCCTTCTCAATTGACTTGAGCATGTCCCAGGCACACAGCAGCCCTGCGTTGACTCCACACAGTGCCTCCATCTCCACCCCGGTGGTCCAGTGAGTGCGCACGGAGACTGTACAGCGCAGACCGTTCTCCTCTACCCTCCAATCAACCGTGCAGCCCTCGATGGGAATTGGATGGCAGTGAGGTAAGGTTCGGGGCGTCTCCTTTACCGCCTGAATAGCGGCTACCGTCGAGGCTTCTCTGACATCGCCCTTTGGGGAGCGGCCGTTTGCCACGACATCGATACCTCTCTCGGAGAGGACAAGCAGGCCAGTGGCTACCGCCTCGCGAGCGACAACGGGCTTAGATCCCACATCGATTATCCCGGTCCACGAATTCTCGTCCAATCGATCGCCTCTCTCGCCTGTGTACTCGCGAGTTCATCATCACTATTCAGTAAACCGGCCTATCGGCGGAGTCGTAGTTATGGTGAGTTCGCGGATAACATCTGAAATAGTCGGCGGCAATGGGGTGGCATGGCCGAGGCGTTTCGAAACAAAGCGACTCCGGGCGCTGTCCCCGAACTAGAATCGGGCATCACCCATGACAGGCCTATCACTGACGGTGTCAAACTGCAGGTCATCGACGAACTCTGTGTCGGCTGCTCTTACTGTCTGATGGCCTGTAAGGATGATGCGTTAATCGTCGAGGGGCTTTGCGAGGTCATCGAGGATAACTGCACCGACTGCCTGAGGTGCCTTCTTTGGTGTCCGACAGGAGCCCTAGTGTACTCCTAAGGTGGCAGGATGAGCGAGCGAGCGAAGGCAGTGGTCATCGGCGCCGGAGTAGGAGGGCTGGCATCAGCTGCAAGTCTCGCACAGACACAGAAGTACGATGTCGCAGTCTACGAGAGGATGTCTTTCGCCGGTGGCAGGTTCACCCAGCACGACCACGATGGTTTTCAAATTCCAACCGGCGCAGTCCACATGATTCCGCACGGCAAGAAAGGCCCCTTCGCCAAACTGATTCTCGGGAAGAGGAAAAACGGTGGGCTCGATTTGGGACGTCATGGGGTCGACTTCCTGCCAACCACCAAGTTCGCCTGCCGGCTTAAAGACGGTAAACTGCAGCGGGCAAACTCGGTCTACGGGGTCTTACCGTGGTTCTCGCTCAAGGACACTCTGAACCTGCCACGGCTGTTGATGAAGCCCGCCAAACGGCCATGGGGCAACGAGACTGAGGACGGCAGGACCTGGATGTCGAGGTACTTCTCCAGTGACTTCATCGACTTTGTCGATGCATTCTCCAACTTCGCCATCAGCCTGAGGTTCGAGCAGATGCCTGCTTCGACCGTCGTTAGGATGCTTCAGAACTCATTCTGGCTCGACCGTCCTCATGTTCCCAAGGGAGGGTGCAAGGGAGTCATCGACGGGCTACGAAGCGACCTGCGGGAGAACGGGGCTCGCGTCAAGCTGTCCCATGAGATCACCGAGATACTGCCAGGCGATGCAGAGGAGTCGACCAAGGGAAACCGCTTCTGCATCGGCATCAGGCGGCGCGGTCGGGATGAGGGGATTTGGGTTGGTGCCGATGCAATCATCCACAACGGCGGACACCCTAACCTGCTCAAGGCGCTCTCGGACGACTTTGAGGTAGCTACGGGAATCAGAGAGCAGGTCCGTGACACTCAAGCAGTCGGAGGCATCGGCTTCGTGTTCGCGCTAGACGACGATATTCCTCACCGCGGCAGTGGGGTAACCATGCTGCCGGGCTTGGAAAGAGTTGGCGGATACGTAATTCCGACCTTTTCCGATCCGAGCCTCGCACCTGAGGGCAAGCACATGATGATCACACACCAGTATGTGCCGGACCCGAGCGTGAAATCGGAGATAACGAAGGGGCGCGAGGATCTCTACGACGCCATCCCGTGGCTCGCTGACCATGGAGAAGAGTTGTGCGTCCACACCTACCACAGGAACTGGCCTTGCAATCGCGCCCCACAGGGCGCTGAACTACCCTCGGATGTCGGCATAGAGGGGGTTCGCCTCGTTGGCGACGGGATCAAGGGGCACGGCTGGATGATGGTCGAAGGGATAGCATCGAACGTGCCCGAAGCAGTGGCCAGTGTCAGTGGTGTGATGGACACGATATAATCATCCAAGACCGGCCTTCCAGATCTCACCATCGGCCCGGATCTCCTTCTTCCACAACGGGGCCTGCCGCTTCAGCTCATCTATCAGCCAACTACAGGCCTCGAAGCCCTCGGCCCTATGGGGTGAGCCGACGTGGATGCATACTATGGGTTCGCCTGGCCTGACAGAACCAGTGCGGTGGGCCAACACCACCGAACTCACTCCAAACTGGCCCAGAGCCTGCTCGGAGAGCTCGTTCAGTACCTCTGGGAGTCTTTCCTCCCAAGCGTCGAACTCTAGTCGCTCGACAGCCACTCCATGGTCCTCTCCTCGAGTGAGTCCTACGAAGGAGACTACGCTGCCGCAGCCATCCATAGCGAGCATTTTCCGCAGTTCCTCTGGGTCGAGTCGCTCGGACTCGATGAGTACTCGTACGTGAGCCATGCAGAGCCATCAAGGTGCTGCGCTTGAACGCGACGGACGCGACCCAACCGTTCAAGCGGAGGGCCTGAAGTCGAAGTAACATGAGCAGCGAGCCAGTCCACATACTAGGGGCAGGGCTCTCGGGCCTCGCTGCAGCTACCTATCTCGCGAATGCGGGACGTGAGGTGCATGTACACGAGATCCGCTCGGATAGTGGAGCTCGTTTCGACGGTGATTTCCAAGGCATAGAGAACTGGACCAGTGACTCCGACTTCTTCGATGAGATACGAGAATGGGGCTTCGACCCGGAGGAGTTCAAGTCCGATGCGTTTGATGTGATTGACCTCGTACACCCTGACGACGAAATAACTCAACCTCGAACCTCAGGACTCGCTTTTCGTGTCGTAGAGCGTGGAACTGCTGGACATTGCATCGATCAGGGCTTCAAGCGGATGGCACTCGATGCGGGCGCAGAAATCCACTACGATACCCGCAGGGATCCCAAGGACTGCCATATCATCGCCGCCGGTCCGAAGGAGTCCAGTGCGGTGGCGTTCGGGGAGATCTTTCACACAGACCATCCCAATCACGTCACCTTCCAGTTGAATGACAAACTGGCTCCGGGGGCCTACTCCTATCTCATCATCATCGATGGCATAGGTCTGATTTGCACCTGTCTGTGGCGCCAGCAGAAGAAGACTTCGCGCCACCTCAACGAGACCATCGCATGGTACGAACAGCACTACGACCTGAACCGCAGACCGATTAAGAGGGTCGGCGGCAAAGGTGACTTCTCGCTGCCTGACAAGTACGTACACGAGGGCCGCTACTACGTCGGCGAGGCGGGTGGCCTACAGGATTTCATGTGGGGCTTTGGGATGCGTTACGCAGTCACCAGCGGCGTTATGGCCGCCAAGGCCGTTCTAGGCGAGTGCGACTACGAGAGCGAGGTGAGGGGGCGTCTCGTCCCCCTTGTCAGGGCTAGCGCCGTCAACCGTTTCCTGATGAACAGAGTTGGTAATCGAGGATTCAAGATGGTGGCTAATCACTGGATGCGTGACCAGCGCAAGAAGGGGGACGGTCTCGTGTTCATGCGCTGGGTGTACAAGCCTGGACTAATTCGGAGAATGCTGTGGCCAGTAGTCAGACTCGGCATGTTGAGGCGCAAACGGCTCGCGGACGGCAGGATGGTTAGTCGCATGCCATTCAGGAAGGCACTTTCTAGGGACGTCTGGGAACCAAGCGCCAGAGGCGATGAAATTGCAGAACATTGGAACCTCGTTCGCAAGGGCGGGGGAAAGATGTCTTTCGGCGAGAACGACGCCTAAAGGCGTCCCTCCGACTCCGTTTGATTGATATGGCGTCCCTCTGTGGCACTAGCATGACCTCTTGGCCCGAAATGGAGCCGATGACGAACAACCTTGTGAACTACGGAGTGACGGACAACGGGATAGCCGTCATTGAACTGTGCTCGGATTCAGCTGGAGAACCTCTCACAAAGGGAAAGACTCCCGTGAACACCTACACTCACTCGATGATGCGCGACATCGATGAAGCCGTGCTTAAGGCTCGCTTCGACGATGATGTCACCGTGATTATGCTGACTGGGCACGGTGAGAAATTCTTCTCTGCCGGAGCCAGCATCAGCATGCTAGACTCAGTCACTCCCGGCTTCAAGTACTTCTTCTGCCTCCATGCCAATGAGACTCTAAGCAGGCTAGAGCAGACGCCCAAGCTCGTAATCGCCGCTCTCAATGGCCACGCCGTCGGAGGCGGCCTTGAGATTGCCATGGCAGCTGACATCCGAATCGGTCGCAAGGACTCGGGCCAGGTGGGTTTACCCGAGGTATCTCTGGGTGTTCTCGCTGGCACCGGAGGGACTGCCAGACTGTCTCGTCTAGTCGGCAAGGCAAAGGCGATGGAGATAATGGTTACAGGACGCAAGTTCTCGTACGAGGAAGCCAAGGAAATGGACCTAGTTCATGACGTCTGGGCCGGCAGTCTCGATGAGTTCCGTCAAGATGCTCTTGACTACGCCGGACAATTCACTTTGCCCTATGCGGCCAGCAAGGCCATCGGGAACATCAAGCGCAGCGTCCAAAGTGGGATGGAGATACCTCTTGAGTACCATCTCGCCCTAGAGAGGGAATTGCAATCAGACTTGTTCCAGAGCGGCGATGCCAAGAAGGGGATTGCGGCCTACGTCAATAGGGAAGTTCCCGAATTCGATGGGAATTAAATGAACGCACTCTAAGGAGTGCGAATTTCGATACAGCGTTTGATATACCAGTTCTCGCTGCCGATATTGCATGGCAGACGCAGAGATTGTCAAGGACTACACTCAGAACTTCGAGACGTGGATTAACGACTTCAGCGAGTGGCAGACCAGAATAGGCTTCGACCCATCATGGCTCGGCGACTACCGCTTCGACATCAAGTTCGATTGGGATACAGCTGGCAACCAAATCGAGTTCGGCGACTTCGTAGGCAAACCGAAGTGGGATCGCAGGATGCAGATTCCTCAGCAGACCATTCGCGATGCGATTATCAATATGGTCAGTGTTCAGGGCGACACCGAATTCGCCTCAGTTGAGCAACAGAATCATCTGCTCGCCTCAGCTCCGACCGAATACGACCGTAAGTCCGCTCTACGAATCATGTGCGAGGAGCAGCGACACGGCTGGCAGATGGCCTACCTATTGTGCACATTCTTCGGCGAGCAGGGACTTCGCGAAGCCGCCAAGCTGCTCGAGAGAAACGCTCAGGAAGGGACGAGGATACTGGGCTCGTTCAACGAGCCAATTGATCACTGGCTCGACTTCTTCATGTTCACCCACTTCATTGATCGTGACGGCAAGTACCAACTCAAGATGCTCAGTACCTCAGCGTTCAAACCGCTGGCTGCGAGCATGGGGCCAATGCTGAAGGAGGAGTCTTTTCACCTCGGAACTGGAGCTAACGGCCTGCGTCGGATAGTGAAGCAAGGCGTCATTCCATGTGACCTCATTCAGAAATATGTCAACAAGTGGGTGAGCACCGGACTCGATTTATTCGGGACCGATGACTCGGCGAGCGCCCAGTGGGCATACGTCTACGGGGTCAAGGGCCGCTACGACGAGCGTGAGGCACGGGAGGATGCGGACAGGGAGCACCTGAACGAAGCCAGCAGGGAGTTGTACTTCCAAGAGCTTCGAGATGAGATGCGAAGAATCAGCAAAGTTCGCAAGAATGGAGAGCCGGAACTCTACATCCCCTCTGACAAGTTCGAGCGAGGCATAGGTAGGTTCGCCGGCAAGCGCTACACCGTACACGGCGAGGATTTCGAAGGAGATGAAGAGTCTTGGGTGGAGTACCTCTCGTCAGTCCTCCCATCAGATGAGGACGAGAATCAGTTGGTAAACGAGTACATGCAACAAGAATGGATTCAATACCGAGAATGGAAGGGAGACTGATTCGGCTGGAGGCCTTGATATGCAGCACGTCGCGCTGATATCATTTGACAAGGAGCGGTGCGGGCCGTTCTTTGAAAGATTGCCCGAATACTTCCACCAGCACCATCACTCCGAGGAGGGAGATGCAGAGGGTTACGAGGAACTACTGTACATGATCCGCAGACCGTACACCCCCGAGATGCTCGACATGATTGATTCTTGGATGGGCCTAACAGAGCGTGACTGGAGCGAGGAGACCCAGAGGGAGGTCATATTGGCGTTGTACGCCATTAGGTATCCTGACACACTTCTGATAGAGAGCTTTACCGAGAAGGCTAGATCGGATCTGCGCAGACTGTCCGCCTACCTCCACTTCACCAACCATACTTACACAATCTGGGACGAAGACACCCGCAAGGGACTGGTCAAGCTCGGAATCGAAATCCCTGCGACAGAATCAGCTAATCCATTCGTCTACGGCGCCTATGTCAGCGCCATCGAGTTACTGAAGGACGTCGCTCCATTCACTTGTTTCCTAGAGCACGACGTGCCTCGCCAGCGGCTATTCCAAGCCGCGCTTGCGGCCTACGGCAGGGAGTAATCGAATGGATGTCCGGAGCGTCGCCGTCATCGGCGCTGGGACTATGGGCGCAGGGATAGCTCAAGTTTGCGCCCAGACCGGGTGGAAGACCCGTTTGTACGATGCGTTTCCAGAAGGCCTTACCAAGGGGATGGATGCAATCGAGGCTTTTTGGGACAAAGGCATCGAGCGGGGCAAGACCACATCCGATCAGAAGGCCGAGTGGTCGAGAAACCTGAGAGGCGTCAATGACTTGACTGAGGCGGTCGAAGACGCCGACCTCATCATCGAGGCAGTTCCGGAGAGTATGCAGTTGAAGCAGGAGATCTTCGCCGAACTGGAGCGCCTAGCACCAAGTCACGCGATGCTCGCGACCAACACCTCAGGACTACCAATCTCAGAGATAGCACAATCGACGGGTTGTCCAGATAGGGTCATAGGGATGCACTTCTTCAATCCAGTTCCACTGATGAGCCTGCTCGAACTGGTTCGCCACAACGCTGTCTCCGAGGAGACCATCGCAGCTGCGCAATCAATCGGTTCTGCGATGGGTAAAACGACCATCCTAGTGCGCGATGTACCTGGTTTTGCGACTAGTCGACTCGGTGTCGTACTTGGTAATGAAGCCGTACGCATGCTGGCTGAAGGAGTTGCCTCTGCAAATGATATCGACAACGCGATGCGCCTAGGCTATCGGCACCCGATGGGGCCCCTGGAACTCAGCGACCTCGTGGGCCTGGATGTGCGACGTGACATACTCAACAATCTCGCCGATGCCTTCGATGACGAGAGTTACAGGCCGCATCCTTTGCTTGGCCAACTGGTCGAGGCAGGTAATCTTGGCAAGAAAACCGGGAAGGGCATCTACGACTGGACCAGCGGAGAGAAGGTCGAACGTTGCCTGTCTACTATCGGCCATTACTGAAGTGGTGGGCCCGCCCAGATTTGAACTGAGGTCTAACGCCCCCGAAGCGCCAAGTATAGGCCAAGCTAACCCACGGGCCCTGTGGCCGTGCGAATTCTGATTTGCGCATTAGCGTTGCTAAACCCCCACGCGTGTGATTGGTGCGGACACCGGGAGTTGAACCCGGGTTAGCAGGTTGGGAACCTACTGTCATAACCACTAGACCATGTCCGCTTGCATCAGTCAGTAGTGTAACCGATGGTGGCGCTGTCGCCGTCTATTGACATGACGTACAGCGATGTGAGGTTGACCCCGGAGTTACCCATCCCTCTGGTGAAGGCGGCCAGTGAGCCCGGCTTGTGATTCAACTTGGCTGACTTGAGATCTGCTACCGAGTATTCAGCACCCATTTCATCAAGCGCCACAGAGGTGGCATCTGCGTTGTCGGTCAAGATTGCAGCAGATGCAAATTCGCCCGATATTGCAACGATAGTCAATATGTTGACATCTTTCGAAGCGATAGTCTCGCAAAGCTCAGCTAGAGAACCGGGTTCATCACTCATGTTGATTCTGAATTCTTTCATGAAGTGGAGTCATGGGCATTACATATTGAATCTGTCGAAGTCGTCTCTGCGACCGATTTGAAGGCATCTGGAACAATCGAATGGTACGAGTGCCGGGATTTGAACCCGGGTTCAGGCGTTGGCAACGCCCGGTGATAACCACTACACTACACTCGTGCGGAATCTGGGAAACTAGAATCGCTTTTCTAAGCGTCGGTTTATCTCAGTCCAGCGTTAGGAGCCGATGCTTGATTTCTTCGAGAGTTTTTCTGTAGAAAGCCTCACCCCGGCCCACCGGGTCCTCAAGTCCCCAATCGTCGTCCAGTGGTAGGGTCGGACATTCGACACCACAGCCCATGCTGACTATCCGGTCGAAACCTGTGGTAACGATATCATCGATCGATTTTGGGTACTGGTCGCTCATTTCTATGCCGGCCTCTCCGGTCGCCTTAATCGCGTCCTGTGCCACTACAGAACCGGGGCTCGTTCCAGCGGATTGAGCCTCGTGACCCATATGCTTGGCTACAGCCTCGGCCATCTGACTGCGACAGGTGTTGCCGACACAGACAAACAGCAGTCGCATGACAACCCTATGCGGTCCGGATTTAATGAACTAAACCGCAATATTCGCAAAACTGAGTCTGGACCGATCTGAACAGAATTCAAGTATGTCTCATGCCGCGAACGTGACATGGCAGATTCACCGATTAGCCACCATACGGGAGACTCGGACGGGAAGACTGCTGAAGATGATACCTCTCTCGAGCAGAAATCACAGATGGAGCAGGCCTACCAACAGATGCAACGCAAGTTGCGGATAACCAAGCTGGACGAGGGCATCAAGCACAAGGTCATGGTGCTCTCCGGCAAGGGGGGGGTGGGCAAGTCCACCATCGCAACGGGGCTCGCATTGTGCCTCGCGCGCAGGGGCATGAGAGTTGGTTTGATGGACATCGACATCACCGGTCCGAATGTGCCAAAAATGCTCGGCATAGATGACGCTGAGCTGAATGTCGAGGACGGCCAGATACATCCCGCATCTGGTCCTCACGGGCTGAAGGTGATATCGATGGCTTTCTTGCTTGAGGACCCTGACAAGCCGGTCATATGGAGGGGTCCAATCAAGCTCGGGGCCATCCAGCAGTTCATTGGTGACGTGGCTTGGGGCGAACTCGACGCCCTCATCATCGACTTTCCCCCTGGGACTAGCGACGAGCCTCTTACAGTTAGCCAAAACCTGCCGGGAATTGACGGCGTGGTAATCGTCACTACTCCTCAGGAGGTAGCGCTGCTCGATAGTCGCAAGTCAATCAACTTCGCCAAGACGCTCTCTGTCCCGGTACTGGGCGTGGTCGAGAACATGAGCGGTTACACTATCCGGGGCACAGCCGAGCCTAACACCGAGATCTCGGTAATGGGGCCGGCAGGTGTACCTCTGCAGGCGTTGGCTGATGAGGCAGGTGACTGGTCGCTGACTCTGGATGTTTTCAAGTCCGGAGGTGGTGCCTCCGCCGCCGCAGAACTGGATGTGCCGTTCCTCGGCTCCCTGCCTTTCGATCCGGGGATAGTCAGAGGGGGTGATGACGGGGTGCATCGGATTATTGCTGAGCCCGACGGTGAGACGGCGATCTCGTTTGGCTTGATAGTGGACAACATTATGGCCACCCTCGAAGAGGGTTCCGGACCTCAGGTGCGCATTACTTGACGGAGCCTCTCGCAGAGGGGTCGATTTGATGACGCGCTCACGACCCGAAAAGGATGAGACATGGCAGCGGGCACTGGCATCTACATCACCTGGGTCACAGGTGCGATCATACTCAGCATAGCGATGATGCCGCTGTTCAAGCCGAAGTATGCGAAACTCAGCCTTGACGGTTTCATCGACATGTTCAGGCGCTACTGGGCGCATATGATTGTGGTCTTCTCGGTCTATCTCTGGAAGGATCTCCTGGATGGTATAGACAGGGCCCTGATGGCCAACACCCAGATCGATATGACTCCCTATGTGTACGCCGTAGAGGGTGACATCGTGCTGTGGGTACAGCAGGGGCTCCGCAACGCATTCCTCGACGAAGCTCTCACTCACTTCTACGTCATGGGCTTCATGACCGCCACCTTCGCCTCCTTCCTGTACCCAATATATTTCGATGACAGGCACATGGCGGACAGGGTGTCACTGTCGATGTTCTGGGTCTACGTCATAGCCATCCCATTCTACCTGTTCTTCAACGTAGGAGTGACCGGGAACCACATTCCGGCTATGCAGACCATCGCTTACGACCTGACTCCCGAGATTAACAACTGGTTCACCCGCATCGACCCGTTCTCAAACGGCATGCCCAGCCTGCACATTGGACTACCATTCGCGATCTGGTTGACCATGCAAAGATGGGACGATGACGGCAGGTGGGAGAAGTACCGCAGCTTCCTGATGGCATTCACAATGTTGACTGCATTCGCCATCATCTACCTCGGCATTCACTGGATAGTCGACATCATCGGTGGCATGGCGGTAGGCATCGTAGCAGTCCAGATGACCTCTAGGACCAATCAGCCATTTTGGAATGTCGTAGACGAGCGCTTATTCAGCCGCAGACTGGCGCGCGCTATCGCGGATCCAGGCAAGTCAATCCGAGGCACGGTCAGCAGCATTATCTCTGTGTTCAGGCCACTGAAGGAGCCGAACAGGAAGCAGACCAGTGCGATAATCGCGGCACTGCTCCTCTCCACTGGCTTAGTGTTGCTATGGGACGCCACGCATCAGGACTTCCCTGTCGAGGGAGTGGAGTGGCCGACGTCCGCTGCCGGCTCTGACGGGTGGCTGGTCTCGGTCGAGGAGGACCCTGAATCTATGAGTGTCTCGATAAGTGTCTGGAATGCGAGTGTCGAGCAAGGCAGTATGATCTCGGGTGAGCCATGGGAGTCTTCACCGGCCGTCGTCATCTCGGGCTCCTCGCTGGTGCTTCACGACTCGCATAGGCTGGATTACTACGAACTCGAGTCAATCAGCACCGAGTTCACTCCGAAGTTCAGTCGCAACGAGAGCGAGGTGTTGCTCGATGTTGCCATAGCCGAGTCGGAGACAGGGCAACCTCTGCTGATTATGGTTCACGAAGATTACCTAGAGATCGTGGATGATGAGCAGGTACCTGTCGGCACAGTAGCATCCGGAGGAACATTCTCAATCGTAGCCGCATCCGAGCAGTTGGTGGCGTGGGCTGTTGGGGGATCGTCCTCACCTACTGTCAACGTGACTTCGATTTCAGGTAGCATCTCCATCAGTCTGACTCTGGATGTGACAGCTTCCAAGGACGAGGACGAGTACTTGGAGGAGATCTCCGGCATCGCAGTAAACTACAGTGAAGCGGAGGTCATCGACATTGACATGGATCCGTCTTGGGTTGTCGCGGTAGTCGATGTCGGCCCGGTCAACCGAACTGTTCTGGTGGACATACTGACCGGAGAGCAGACCTTACTCTCCGACCCGAAGTGGCAGTCATCATCTCCAAGCGTCGCTCACGGGCGCGTGGCATTCCTCCAGATACCGGGCCCTGAAGAAGCTGCAACAGCCAGTGACGTCTACCTGCATGACATCGGGGCGAACACCACTCTGGCGATAACCCACGACGACGACGTCGATCAGTTAGACCCACAGGTGTTGCTGGAGGACGTAGCTTGGGTCGAGGTTGATTCTGACGGGACATCTGCTCTCAAGGTATATTCGGGGGAGACTTTTCAGCCGTATTCATCGGTGATTTTGCAAGCAGCAATCCTGATGCTGATACCGCTGTTATTCCTGTGGGCGTACCAAGCCGCCTCAGAACGCCGGGACTGATTCCTCGGTGAGTCGAAACATCTCGTCAAGGCTGCTTCTCGCCCTCTCTATGACGTCTGCATCGAGTTCGATGACCTGCTCGGGACGAGGATTTCTGAGTGCCTGCAGAATATCCTCGAGCTGGGTCGTCTTCATGTGAGGGCACATCACACATGCTCCTATCAGGTTCAAATCGTCATCGGACTCCGCCATCACCCTGTCAGCAGTGCCGCACTCGGTGATTAGCATCAGATCCTTGTTTCCCTCCGAAGCGAGACGAAGTGCCTCGTTCATCAACACCTCGCTGCTACCGACGAAGTCACTCTCCTCTATTACCTCGGCATCGCACTCGGGGTGACTGAGCACCTTCAGATCGATGCCGACCGCAGCAGTGCGCTTCCTCCAGTTGCGAATCTTATCGCCGGTGAATGCAGCGTGCACCTCGCACTCCCCATCGAACACGATAATTTCCTTCTTTCCTGCCAAGTGGTTCTGCAAGTGCTTACCCATGAAACGGTCCGGGACGAAGATTAGACTGTCTCCCGGAAGCATCTCACAGATTCTCATGTAGTTGCTGCTGGTTACGCAGACATCGCATTCGGCCTTGACCTCGGCACTGGTGTTAATGTAGCACACGACGGGGACTCCGGGGTGTTTCTCCTTGAGGTCGCAGATGTCCTTAGCAGTGATGCCATCGCTCAAAGAGCAGCCTGCCGCGGGAGACGGGTGGAGTACGAGCTTGTGTGGACTGACTATCTTAGCGGTCTCGGCCATGAAACGAACGCTGGAGAACAGGATAGTTTGCTGTGGGGCGTCCCGGGCCTCCTTCGAAAGCGCGTAACTGTCGGCCACCGAATCGGCTACGCCGTAAGTGATGTCAGGAGTCTGATAGGAGTGGGCGATTAGGAAAACGTCGTTCTTCCGCTTCAGATTGTTAATCTCGAGAGTGAGCGGTGCAATCGCCCTGCAGGTGTCCAGACTCCACCTCACTGGCTGCTTAATGGCGCTTTGCAAACGTCTTGCCTCTATCTCAATATCAAACTCTGAGTAAGAACCTGGAATCAGGCTGCCACGGGGCATCGGAGCAGACGGAAGCTCGATTGTCATATCTCCCGGGCCTTCGTTATGTGCAACCGCTTTCAAGGCATCTCATCTCGGAGTTGCATGGGCGCCGCCACTATACCAATGTGGGAACCTTCCGAAGTGCTTCATGAGGGTGCAGAGGCTACTGTCACCGCTGGTACCTGGATGGGCAAGCCAGCAGTCCTGAAAATGCGCAGGCCTCGGGGCTACAGGCACCCTGATTTAGACCGCAGGCTGACACGGCAGCGCCTATCAGTGGAGGCCCGAGTTCTCGGCAGACTGCACCTCATTGGCTTTCCCTCTCCCTCTCTGTATGATTTAGATGTCGAGGGGGGCTGGATGCTGCTCTCTCGCATGGACGGCAGACCCCTGTGCGATGCTCTCAGGGACGGTTCAGCAGATCTCGCTGCAGTCAAGTCCACCGGGGCGCTGATCAGGAGGTTGCATGAGGAAGGTTTCTCCCACGGAGACATGACCACGCACAACATACTAATCGATGCCTCAGGCTCCCTGAGTCTGATTGACTTTGGCCTCGCTAGGATTTCACCCGAACTCGAGCACATGGGACTGGATCTACAGGTCCTCAACGAATGTCTGACGGCTAGTCACTCCGAGTTTGAGGGCGCTGTGGAAGCAATGGTCGAGGGTTACCTCAGGGACGGAGAGAGCGAATTTGGAGCCAGTGATGTCATCTCTAGGTTCGACGCTATCAGGGGCAGGGTCAGGTATCACGGATAGGCGATGTGATGAAGATACTGTTCGCAACCAGCAATCCCAACAAAGTGGAGGAAGCGTCCGTAGTACTGGAACTATCCGGACACCACGTCGAGCAATTGCTGGTCGATGGGTTTCCGCCTGACTTCGAGGAGCCGAAGGAACTCGGCCTAGAAGCTGTGGCCGCGGCCAAGATTGAACAAGCGCTCGAACTCATACACGGCACCGAATTCGAGGGATCCGCAATCATGGTCGAGGATTCAGGGATCTTCCTCGATGCCTTCGAGAACTGGCCAGGAGCTGCATCATCTGATGTCGAGAGGGAAATCGGCCTGGAAGGGTTGCTTGAGATGATGGCCGACAATCGGCATAGGGGTGCTGAGTACAGGGCCGTCGCCATTGTGTCCGATGGAGTCGAGACGTGGAGCAGTACAGGTGTTTGCAGAGGTAGAATCTCCGAGGCGACGAGGGGAGATCAGGGGTTCGGCTACGACCCCATCTTCATCCCTGACGAGGGCGACGGGCGCACCTTCGGAGAGTGGGGAGAAGGCAAAAGAAGTGAAATCACACACAGAGCGAGGGCGATAAACCGTCTCGCGGACCTCCTCAACTCCCCGTCAAGGTGAAGGCGGGGCGCTCTCCGTGACAGGCCGATAGGCATGGTCTCGCTAACTCGTATGGTCCTCTGGGCGGCGGTTTTCCTAGGTATTCCGCTGTTTCTAATCCTGCAGGGCGAGGCGAATCCGATTACTAGGATCGCGGGTGGTACAATACTGCTCGCTCTGGTATCGATTCTGATGTTCTCAGGCCGTTCTCCTGTACCCAAGCCACCTAAGGCTAAGATTGTGGTTGTGGAGGAGCCGCAGGCCGAATTCGACCTGCCTGAGCCCGTACTTGAGCTCGAGGGAGCAAGCGAGCGTCGCGAGGGCAAAATCAAGCGGAGCAGGGGGAAAGTAGCGCAGCCCGTCGCTGGGGCGCTACCGCCACCTATGCTTGTGCTACCGTCAGTCTCGGCAACTGAGGATGAAGGGGGGCCGACGCTACCTATGCCTCCCGTTCCAGGTGATGGTACCGTTGTGGCATCAAGATACGTGGCCGAATCAGACCCGCAGTCCGGGGAAGAGGCGGAAGTCGAGGCGTACGTCAGCGACAGGAGGGTCAAGCGAGCCGAGATACGTTCCCAACTAGTTAGGAAGCGTCGGATGGACCTAGCAGAGAGGAAGGCGTCCAAGGCGAGGGCATGGTCGGCTGTTGAGGACGGCGAGGATCTCGCTGCTCTGCTAAAGGACCCAAATCACGGACTGACTGTGCTCGAGGAACCCGAAGAGGCAGATACCAGCAAGCCACAGGGCGTTTCCTACATACGAATCGACGATAAGCGCATCCTGAAAGTCAAACTGCCTCTGGAAATGCTGGTACAGAAGGCACCAGCACAGGCTCCTCCTGATGTGTCTGGGACGTCTTTGCCCCCTCCTCCAGGAATGCCGCCAATGCCTCCGCCTCCCGGAATGCCGCCAATGCCTCCGCCTCCCGGAATGCCGCCAATGCCTCCGCCAGTCACACGCGAAGAGAATTAGTCGAGTAACTGAAAATTGAAGCGCAAGGGGACTGTGGACGTCGCATGAGCGAGGTGCTGCTTACTGATGACATCGCTATTGAGGGATGCAGTCCCTCGGGTGGAGTAGTGGCCGTCTGGACGTTGAACCGCCCCGAGAAGCTCAACGCTCTGAACCGTGACTCGCATTTGGCGATTAAGGAGCAGTGTGTGCGGGTTGAGTCGGACGACACAGTCAGGGCCGTGGTCATCCGAGGTGCGGCCCCGCCGACGCCGGAAGAAGGAAAGCGTCCCAAACCGGCAGCCTTCGCTGCTGGTGCAGATATCTCCGAATTCGCGGGCAAGAACTCGGACGATGTACGTGAATTCTTCGCGGACAATGCTTGGGAGGCGGTCTGGGGCCTTTCCAAGCCGACTATCGCCATGGTAGATGGTTTCGCACTAGGTGGTGGCACCGAACTCGCGCTGGCCTGCGACCTGAGAGTCGCCTCTACTCGAGCCAAGTTCGGACAGCCCGAAATTAACCTCGGACTGATACCGGGCGGCGGTGGGACCCAGCGCCTATGCAGGCTGCTGGGCTACGGCAAAGCGATGGAAATGACTCTGACCGGGGAAATGGTAGGGGCAGAAGAGGCCTTGAGCATTGGTCTGGTCAACAAGGTGGTCGAGCCCGAAAAACTGGAGATAGAGGCGCTTGCACTTGCGGAGAATATAGCTAGGAAGTCACCTTACACTGTCAGGGTCGCGAAGCGTGCCGTACGTGCTGCCCTAGATCTGCCGTTCACAGAAGGAGTTCTCACCGAGCGTTCGGAGTTCGTGGCTCTATTCGACACCGAGGACAAGGAAATCGGAGTGACGGCCTTCCTCAAGCGCGAAGACGCAGAATGGGTCGGCAGATAGCCTAAGGCCAGCAAGCGTCATGTTCGAGGAGCCTTCACCGCAGACCATGACGGGGCGCGTGTTGGTGCTGTGCGGTCCGCCCGGCTCGGGTAAGAGTGTGGTGGCACGAAAAGCGTCTGAGCGAGGGATGAGTGTCCTATCACTGGGTGACATCGTGCGCTCTGAGATGGCCTCGAAGGGTTTGCCGGAGACTCCCGCGAACGTAGGTAAGACTGCTCTCTCGATGCGCGAGGAGCATGGCGAGGAGATTGTTGTTGATAGGCTGATTTCGAGTTTGATGAGTACCTTGGAGGAGTCAGATGTTCTCATCGATGGAATGCGCCAGCCCGAAGAGATGGATCGACTGAGGGAGCATATCGACGATGTCACGGTGGTCGCAGTGTCAGCGACGCCTCAATCGAGATCAGAATGGCTCGAGGGGCGTGGGCGAGGAGAGGACGGCGGCGGAACGGAGTTCGCCGAACGTGAGGAGCGCGAATGGGGATGGGGGCTTGAGATGCTGATGGAGCAAGCTCACGCTATTATCCTCAACGAGGGTTCTCTCGAGGAACTTGAGGAGAGGTCCGACATGATTCTCGAAACGCTGGGATTCTAATTACTCGAACGAATCTCCTATCTGTCCAACCGGGTCGCCGATGCTAGCATCGAGGACGAGCCATCCGGATTCGTCAGCCTTTTCCAACATCTCTTCTTGAATCGCCCTGATGCGATCAAGATTACCCAGATAGTGACCCAGTCCGCGGTCATTGTGCTTCTCTCTCATCCTGATGAACTGGCGGTGGGTGCCTTCATCCCCTACGTGTAGTAGCACTCCACTGGCGACCCCTCCAGATTCCCTCCAACCTTCGAGAATACCGCTGCCGGGGATGAGGTGGACACCTTCTAGGAGTAAGTCAGAGCGTTTCGAGACCGCTCTGCTCACAACCGCCTGAATAGCCTCAGAGAGAACTACTACGGTCGCGTGCCAGTCCTCGATGACCCCGCTTCCCGCGGGCTCAAAGGAAGAGCGGTGCAGAGCAGGTGCCTGCTCGGAATCGAACTGGGTCCTCAGAGTTTCCCGAATAGTGTCGGTGGAGGCGCTCTTGGAGAATCCCAGAGATGATGCTGCTCTGGCGGAGATAGTTGACTTGCCGACACCGCTGCTGCCGGTGATGACCAGTAGTCGGGGTCTACCCATATTGACCCTCAGCGTTGAATCGCCTTGATCTCGAGGTATTCCTCGAGCCCGTGAACCCCGAGCTCGCGCCCATTCCCAGAGAGCTTGTAACCACCGAATGGCGCTGAGACGTTGAATAATCCTCCGTTGATGCTTACCTGCCCGGTGCGCAACCGACGGGCGACCCTCATGGCCCGTTCATCATCTCCCGACCAGACACCTCCGGAGAGTCCGTACTCGGAGTCGTTGGCCAGCGCGACTGCCTCGTCCTCGGTAGAGTAGGTGGTGATAGAGAGGACGGGGCCGAATATCTCCTCTCGGAAGATAGTCATCTCAGGAGTCACGTCGGCGAACACGGTGGGTCTGACGAAGCAACCTGAATCCAGTCCCTCGGGCATGCCCTGACCCCCAGCAATCAGAGTTGCACCCTCCTCGATTCCACTGGCGATGTACGAGGCCACGCTCTGTTGCTGCCGCTTTGACACCATAGGGCCGCAACGCATCGATTCGTCGAGTGGGTCACCAACGGTGTACTTGGCCACCTTGGTGGAAATAATCTCAATCACCTCATCGCGTTTGGACTCGGGAATGAGTAGTCTCGTCAGCGCCGAGCACTCCTGTCCGGAATTACTGAAGCAGGAGTATATTGCAGAGCCGGATGCCTTGGCGATGTCGGCGTCGTCGAGGATGATGTTGGCGCTCTTACCGCCGAGCTCGAGGGTGACCCTCTTGACGCTGGGAGAGGCCAATTCGCTGACCCTAACCCCAGCGCTGGTGGAACCAGTGAAGCTGACCATGTCGACATCGGGGTGGCAACTCAGAACCTCGCCAATCTCCCTACCGTGTCCAGAGACTAGGTTGAACACTCCAGCAGGCAACCCGATGTCGTGGATGATGTCTGCGAGTGCGAAGGCGTTCAGTGGTGCCTCCTTGGATGGCTTGACCACCATGGTGCAGCCGGCGGCGATGGCGGGTGCCACCTTACCGATGATCTGGTGGAGAGGGAAGTTCCAAGGAGTAATCATTGCTACCACGCCAATAGGCTCCTTAACCACAAGTGAATTGCGAACCTCCTGCTCCCACTCGAATCCATCGAGAATCTTCGCGTATGAGCGCGAGACCACCTTCGGGGTTCCCACCATAGCCATCCTGCAGTAGTTGATGGGAGTGCCAACCTCGGCCGTAATCAATTGAGATAGTTCCTCAGCCTGCTCCTTTATGGCTGCGGACAGTCTGTTTAGGTACTCCGCACGCTCTCCTACCGGAGTCTGCGACCAAGAGGGGAAAGCGGAGTGCGCTGCGGCCACCGCGGCATCCACGTCTGCGGCCGAACCAACTGGCACCGAGCCAATCAATTCATCATCGGCTGGATTGACCACTTCGATCGTGCCTTCGCCAAGAGATTTGACCCATTGGCCGCCGATGTACAACTCCTCGCGCGTGTGCATGCCCGTTCGACTGCGTGGCGTCTTATGAGATTCATGTAATTCAATAACTGAGATGGCCTCAGGAATATATGACTGGACGACTCATCGTGATGCGTCACGCCAAGAGCAGTAGTGACTACTACGGCCTCCCCGATCACGACAGGACTCTGAACGCTCAAGGTCAGAGAGATGCTTGTCTCGTAGGTGATGCTCTGGCCGGACGTGGGTGGCTGCCGCAGCTGGTGCTGGTGAGTAGTTCCACACGCACTTTGGAGACTCTGGAGGGAATGGCTCATCATATGGAAGGTGTGAAGACAGAGATAAGGCCTGAAATCTACCATGCTGGAATAAGCACACTGCTGACCCAGTTAGAAGAAATGCTGGGCGAAGGCACAACGATGATTCTCGGGCACAATCCCGGTTCGGAGGTGCTGATTAACCACCTTACTGGAGAGTGGCACACGATGCCTCCGGCGACGGCTGCGTTACTAGTCAAGTCAGAGGAAGACTGGTTGATTGAGGACATAATACGCCCTAGGGAACTAGACTAGAGGCACTCAACCAGCAGGATGCTGACGACTTCCATCCCTTCACCACTCGGTATCTGATTTCCGCAAGGAAATCGCGAAGACTATGATGCCGACAATCAGCAAGAGGCCCACGGCCACAAACACGAGGGTCGTCGAGTTGTCGCTGAACCAGTTACCTCCCCCTCCTACGCCCAGCTTCTCAAGTTCGAGGATGTGAGGCTGTTCGATGGTCGGCGTAGTGGACAGGTAGGTGTCTGTAGCTCGTATCTGGATGGTGATGTTACCCTCGGGCAGGCTCGCCCTGGCATCGAACTGCAAAGTGTAGACTCCGTCGCCCGGTACTCGGTCTCCACCAGTGCCGTCGTCGACCATCAACAGCCAGACTTCGGAGCTACCAATCGGAGCCAGCCTGCCTATCTTAGCCTGCACTGACGAGATTCCGTCCGGGTCATCGATACTTGCCTCAAGAGAATGAGGGATGGGGTCGCCACTGTAGGGGACGTAAATCTTCTCAGTCGTCTCTCCGGATCTGAGCAAGCTGATTGAGGTGACCGATGGTGCCTCGTTCTCGATGGTCAGCATCGGTGCATCCACTGGGAAGCCGCCGAAGTGGGTATGAATGGCCATCACGGTCTCGCCGTCGCCGTCCGTGATTCTGACTGGGATGGAACGTTCACCGGGAGAAATCCCATCTGGTACCACGAAATTTCCACTCCATACTCCGTCGGACTCCGAGAGCGCGCTGAGCGTGCCGCCTGCACTCAGCAAATCGATGCCGACTGAGTCGATGCCATGCCCGTCCAGCGCGGTGACACTGACATCAACTGTCTCGCCGCGCCTGACGGTATCGGGCATGAAGTCTAGTGAAATCATCCTCGGCGCGGCATTGATGATCTCGATGGATGTCTGCTCCTCGACTGAGACCCAGAAGTCCTCAATGACTACTGATGCGTCCATCATTCCGTGGTTGAGGCCATCGTAGGTAATCAATGCAGTCCAGATGTCATCGTGGATGGTGCGGTCGCCCTGTAGACCGGAGTCAGAAAGTTCGACCGTGCCAAGTCCTAACTCCGACAAGTCGATGGTGACAACTGTGACATCTGTATCGAAGTCATAGACTAGGACCTCTAAGTGGGCTGAGTCACCCTCGGTCAGCAGCCTGCCCTCACGGAAGCCTACCGAGACCAGAGAGGGAGGAGTGTTCTCTTCCTCGGAAACTACTGAGGGTGACAGTACCCTGTCAATGAATTGGTGCTCGACGAAGACAACGCTCTCGCCCGAGTCATTATGGCCAATTTCGATCTCCACCCACCGATGAACCTCATTGAGCAGACCTGCGAGGGGTCCCTCATTGACGATGCCACCTGAGGCGTAACTGTTCTCGCCATAGTCACCGAGCCACTCGGCGACTTCGACTAGGTGGCCGTCCATCTCTCCCTCGACAATGGCCGTCACCTCAATGCTCAGTATCATCGCGTCGTTACCGACCAGTGAGAAGCGGTCGCCAGCGACGACGATCTCGGGAGCAGCGCCGGTCTCTCTGGAGATGTGGTTCTCGAACACGACCTCGGGCTCTGGGGCATCGGCCTGCACGATAATCGGCGAGACCTCCGGATACTCGTTGGTGACCGTGCCGTTGTCCTCGATGTACTGATAGCGGATGGTGCGGTTTTCCCAATCGGTCTGCGGGACAATGAACTCGTAAGTCAGGTTGTGCTCGGCCTCCCATTCCTCAGTGATTGGTCCAATCGGTGTAGCAGAGACGTTGAGCCAGAACTCGTTCTCGATCTTATCGACCTCGAACATCGCCCCGGTCGCGTTCTCTTGCGAGCCTGAATCGACTATTCTCCTGATGAAGCCGAAACTGCCCTCAGCGTCGCCGTCATAGGTGCCGTCAATCCGTATGGTCTCCGCCACGTTCTCACCGCCCTGAGTTTCGATGTGGATGATCGGGATGGTGCCATTGACCTCAACCTCAAAGAACTCGTCCTCGATAACGAAGCCAAATTCACCCTCTCCAAGTATCAGGAAGTGCTGCTGTTCCCTCGTACCGTCCTCCCAGCGCTCCAGTAACCTGAACTCGTTGAGATCGAATGAGAACGAGTAGCGCCCTCCGTCATTCAGACGCAGGGTGGCGTTGGCCTCTAACTGCAGGTGCTGTAGCCGTCTGCGGTCGTCCTCATCCCAAGTCTCGTAGTAGAACGATGACAACTGACCGAAACCTCCGCTGCTGCTGTTGTTATCGCCACCGCCGAAGGAGAGCCATCCTGTGCCATCAATGAGGAAGCGTTCGGTGAGTTTACCTTCGTCCCATGAGCGTAGGACGTAAACGTCGTTGACCTGGACATCGACTGAGAAACCACTGCTCTCACCATCCTCGCCCTCCTCGGTGGTGTTAATGAAGAGCGAACCATTGCCGCTCATCTCGAAGTCTTGACGGAGCAACTCGACACCATCGTAGGTCTCGTTCATCCAGATTCGATTGAGATTGAGCTCAAGGACTAGGCCCTCGGTGCCGTTCATCGAATCCATAGTCAGAGTACCGTTACCCAGTTCGTTAGACTCAAGAATGCTGCCAGTCCTCTTCTGCCAGCCTCGACCTCTGAAGTCGATTTCATTGCCTTGCTCAGCACCCTCCATTGACCAAGTCGTTTCGCGGGTTATCTCGTGATCGGCCATGGGTTGATTCCAGTTAGTGATGGCGAGGACCCTAGAACAGGACGCCTCGTCAGTAACGACAGAGATTGAAATCGAGTCGCCGAACTCGGGCTCGGTAGAGAGAGTGATGTCGACCTCTCCCCCTGCACTCAGCACCGTGGTGTTGGAGGTGTCAGCTATCTGCTCACCTTCCCTGTGATGCTGAACCTCGACGCTGGGGACGCTCGGCGAACTGCCGTTGATGAACGGTGGGTCGAAGACTACGAGGTAGCGATGCAGAACGTCGTAGGTCATGTTCCATCCACCGTCCCAGTGGCCCTCGACGTCCCAGTCGACCAGTACTGTGCAGGTCGTCGGCTCGTCTCCCTCTCCAACTACCATCGCAGCAGGGATGCTAAGCAAGAGGACGGTTAGCACTGCAAGGGCCGTTCTCAAGCGGGGCACGGAACGTGCCTCGACCTTCAAGATATGAACCAATGGGGGTGTTGTTACTCAGAACAGAGGCTCTTCGTAGTCATCATCCTCTCCAGAACGCTCGCGCCACAGAGACACTGGGACGTCTTCGTAGATTCCAGCATATGGGTCCTCTTCCACGGTGGAGGTATCGTTCATCTCCCACATGAGAGCCAGTTCCTCAGCGTTGGACTTGAACTTCCAGTAGTGGATTCTCCACTCCCTGCCGTCCCACAGCGTTGTCTCCTCTGACTCAGTGGTCAGAAGGTCGTAGTCCTGCAATTGGTAGAACAGGTTACGATCAGTTGGTTCTAGGGCATTGTCAATGATGCGGTTCGAGAAACCGAAGAACCCCAGCGCGTGCTCTGCTATCGACTCAGCCACAACGGTCTCCATGTCAATGTCGACCTTGTGGCGTATGGCCTGTGTGAGTTGTGCTAGCGTTAGACCCATCGCATACGCCTCCGGTGGCCTAATATGGAAGGCCGCGCTATTTCAACAGTCCTTAGCGCAGCCTCGTTTTTCGCCATTCTGCCCTCCGAAGTGGTTAATCTGCTCGCTACTTTCGCAGTGTCATGGAAGGCTCCAGTAGACCGAGATTTCTAGGGTTAGAGGAGTCCGACTCAGGCCCTTGGGACGTGGTGGTCCTGCCAGTGCCGTACGAGATGACGACAAGTTGGGGCGAGGGCACCGAGAAGGGGCCCGAAGCTTGCATAAAAGCGAGTTCCCAAGTCGAGCTCTACGATCCGATACTTCCCTATGACCTGCCGTGCGGACTCAATATCCACACCGCTGTGGCCTGGGGCTCAGAAGCCGGCACCCTGCTCGAGCAGTTGGATTCGATCCGCGACTACGCTGCAAAATGGCTCGACGGAGCTCAGTTCCCAGTCTTCCTCGGAGGTGAGCACGGCATCCTGCCTCCACTGATGCAAGCCGCCGCCGAGCATCCTGAGATAGAAGGCGACCTAGGTCGTCTGACACTAGTACAGATCGATGCCCACGCCGACCTGAGAGACGAGTTAGGAGGAGAGCGTTTCTCGCACGGCACCGCTGTGCGCCGGGCTCTCGATGCGGGTGTTGGAAGAGTAGTACAGATTGGCACGCGGGCGTTGTCCCGCGAGGAGGCAGCCTTCGCCGAAGCCGACGAGCGGGTGGAGACCTGGTTCGCCCGCGACTTCATGGGAGTTTGCGACGGTCAGGCCGGATGGGCTAGGCTGACTGAGAGAGTCGGTGAACTTGAAGGTCCAGTATGGCTCACCTTCGATGTCGACGGGTTGGATAGTTCGCAGGTCCCATCAACAGGTACGCCTGTGCCAGGAGGGTTGTACCACTGGGCCGCAGTCGAGCTCATCGAGTGCCTGTTCCTAGCACCGGGAACCAATGTCATTGGAGCCGATGTCAACGAAATCGTTCCAGGTCAGAATGATTCGGTCACCCAGTTCAACGCGGCCCTGATTGCTACAAAGATAGTAGCTAGCCACACTGCAACACGCCTGAATCAGAAGGATTGAACGGGCTTCGCCCGCTCCGATTGTCATGAGGGGCACGTCTGCACTGGCGCTTGTCGTCGTTCTGCTCGTTGCTGGAGCCGCTCCAGTAGCAACAGCCCAGCAACCCGACTTCACCCAAGAGCACTGGTACCACTCCTATGCGACACTCACAATCGATGTCCAGGCCTGGGAGGATGACTACCCTGAGGTCGTCCGTCTGGTCAGTGCGGGCACGACCCTGTACGGTAGGCAGCAGTGGGTTGTGCAAATCTCCGACTGGTCCGTCGAAAACAAGAGTGACGGCTCGCCCAAGGAGAAAGTGTACATCGACGGTGGCCACCACGGTAACGAGCACCTCGGGACAGAACTCGCTTTCCTTACCGCCAAGTTCTACATCGAAGGCTGGGGTGAAAGTGATCCTGAGGCCATCGAGGTGCTGCAGAGCACCGAGTTACACATCATGATTCTACTCAATGCGGATGGCAATGATGCCGACTCGCGGTGGAATATGAACCAAGTCGATCTGAATCGAAACTACGACCATCACTGGACCACCGACGAGACGGCAAGTGGTGACGGTCCTTTCAGCGAGCCTGAAACCAGTAACAATGCTGCCTACATGCACGAGTGGGTTACTGAGGCCGACCTCTATGTCACCATGCATACCGGGACGTGGATTCTCGCCTATCCGTGGGGCTTCACTCCCAACATGCCCTCGGACTACGAACTCTTTGAGTTCATCCGCGACGACATCCACGAGAATATCGACGGAGAGTTGCCAATCCGCAACGCCAACGCCGGCATCTATCCTACTCACGGCACCAGCCGCGACTACGGTTACGGAGTGATGGGGTATCCGTGCTTCACCTTCGAGACTGACGACGAGCAGTTCCTGCTCGGCAGCCTCCAGGAAGTCAGCGACCGGTTAGCACTTGAGCTCGAGGTGATGCGCTACTTAATCTCAAATGTCTGGTACTGGCGCGCTCGACTCAGTGTCGATTCGCTGGAGTTCGATGGCAATTTCGTAGATCTGAGCGTGAGCAATCTAGGACGAGCTAGTACAGCAAATGCCACCCTTCACTACATCGATGGGGCGGGCGAAGTGCAGTGGCACTCAGGAAACTTCAGCGTCAACGCTAGCAACCACACCAAGGCTAATCTCGATGCGAGCGGGCTGAGCATGGTGGACGGAGGCTACTTCGAGATACACTACCAAAAGCGTGTGATTGACGCTGCCCTATGGGTCAACGAGCCAATCAACGACAGCATGGTGAAGCTACAGGGGGAGGATTCAGGATGGCTGCTACCTGCTCCCTCAACACTCCTAGTAATCATCTCCATCGCACTTGCAGCGATAAACAGCCGAAATCGCAAGTTCGAGCAATAATTATATATTTTCTTTTTAGAAATGGTCTTGAAACTTCATCTTTCAAAAGCAATTCTTTGTATATCACTACCGAATCGGAGACTTTGGCGATATTCATGGAATGGAACGACAGCGAATTCGAAGAAGTCGGAAAACAACTGGTACTACCTCTCTTTGAGGGCGTCAGTAAGGCTCCAAACAACGCCCTTTCGGGGCTGAGTCGGAGTCAGCGAAGCCTAGTCAGGGAGGCGATAGCCTCTGACGACTTCAAAGGAAAGAAGGGTCAGCGAATGGCGGTCTGGACCCCCGGGTGCAGGGTGCTGCTGGCAGGCATGGGAAAGAAGACTGAGTTCGGGCACAGGAGGGCCCGGAACATCGGTGCCCGCGTTATGGCTGCTCTCTCTAAGAAGAATGGGCTAGCACTGACTGTACGCTTCACCTCAGGTTGGTCAAGCGAGCGCATGCTCGACTTCGCTGAGGGCATGATGCTGCGCGACTACGAGTTCCTCGAGCACCAGGGGGTCGATGACGAGCATGTCACCGAGCCGTGGTCGACTGACTTTCAAGCCAGCGCACGCCACCAAGATGCGCTCGCAGACGGACTCTCCAGAATACACTCGGTTGTAGGCGGGGTCCATCTCGCTCGCGACCTCGGCAACGAGCCAGCAAACGTGCTGTACCCGATGGAATACGCCCGCAGGGCTGTCGAGTGGGCAGAGAACAAAGACAACGTCGTAGTCGAGGTCTACGACTGGGACAAGTTACGTGAGCTCGGTATGGGTGGCCTGATCAACGTAGGCAAGGGCAGTGACAGGAAGCCTTGCATGGTGCTGTTCACACTCAATCCTGATGCCGACGATGATGTCCAGAGACCCTGCATAGTTGGAAAGGGAATCACCTTCGACACTGGTGGAATCTCAATCAAGCCCTCAAGCGGAATGTGGGACATGAAGTACGACATGTGTGGGGCAGCCACAGTGTTCGGCCTCATGGAGGCCTTGCACGCGACTGGTTACGAGCGTCGTGTGAACGGACTGGCCTGCCTAGCTGAGAACATGCCCGGGTCGGGAGCATACCGCCCCGGTGACGTGTTCAAGACGTACTCAGGGAAGACCATTGAGGTGTTCAGCACTGACGCCGAGGGGCGCAACGTACTCGCTGATGGGCTATGGAAGGCTGGCGAATTCGACCCAGAGTACATCGTCGACCTTGCGACCCTGACAGGTGCTATCGTAGTCGCACTGGGCAACCAGATTACAGGCATGTGGGCAAACGACGAGGGCATCGGAAAGCGTGTCAGGAAGGCTGCCAATAGGTCGGGTGAGTCAGTCTGGAAAATGCCACTGAATGCCCAGTTTAGGAAATACATGACTGACTCAGCGTTCGCCGATATACGCAACGGCTCGATTGGAGGTAGCGCCGGCTCGGCGAACACCGCGGCCTCGTTCCTCGAGTACTTCGTGCCGCACCGTGACTATGATGAGGACGCAGATAAGATTCCTTGGGTGCACCTCGACATCGCCGGGACCGCTTGGGGCCCGGGTTCTAAGGCTCGCTCCGAGGGTGCAAATCCGCTATTCGAATTCGGAGTTTCAGGAGTCCATGTAAGGACCCTGCACCGGCTCATCACAGATGACTGAGTCACTCGTCTTCGTCGTCCGAATCAACGACCTCAAAGTCGGCCTCAACGATATCTTCGTCGCTTTCCCCGTCCTGCTGTTCGGACATCTCGGCGGCGGCGGCCTCGTACAGCTTGGTTGAGATACCATGCATCTCCTGCTCGAGTTCACTAATCTTGGTTTGAACAGCAGCCTCGTCGAGATCCTCGACATCTATGGCAGTCTCACCGTCCTCCTTGGTTATCAGCGCCCTCAATTCATCGAGCTTAGAGTGGACTGGTTCGGCGTCGAGATCGCTGACTTTCTCAGCAGCGTCCTCGAGCATCCGCTTGGTCTGGTAGGCAATACTGTCGGCCGAGTTGATGAGCTCAATGCCAACCCTTCGCCGCTTATCCTGCTTGGCGAACTTCTCCGCATCAGCGACCTTCTGCTTGATATCGTCTTCAGACAAAGAGGTCTGACTCTCGATCTTTATTGACTGCTCTGTACCCGTTCCTAGGTCTTTGGCGGAGACATCGACAATGCCATTGGCGTCTATGTCGAAGGTAACCTCGATCTGGGGGACACCACGTGGTGCCGATGGGATGCCCATCAAATGGAAGCGCCCGAGAGTAGTGTTGTCCTTGGCGAACTCGCGCTCACCCTGTAGCACATGGACCTCTACTGCTGGCTGATTATCAGCAGCGGTGGAGAAGGTCTCTGAGCGACGTGTCGGAATCGTAGTATTGCGCTCAATCATCGTAGTCATTACACCACCAAGTGTCTCGATTCCAAGAGTCAATGGAGTGACATCCAGAAGTAGGACATCTGTGACTCCCTCGTCGCCGACTATGATGCCAGCTTGGAGTGCGGCTCCCACAGCGACAGCCTCGTCGGGGTTGATGCCTTTGAACGGAGGTTTACCAGTCTCTTTCTCGATGGCTTCCTGCACCGCAGGAATGCGAGTACAGCCACCGACTAGGAGGATTTTATCGATGTCGCCGGCCTTGACGCCGGCGTCCTTCATGGCTCGGCGCGTCGGCTTCATCGTCATCTTGATCAGGTCTGCGGTGAGGTCGTCAAACTTAGCCCGTGAAAGGGTCATATCCAGGTGCTCCGGCTGACCGTCCCTCATGGTGATGAAAGGTAAGTTGACCTGCGTCGAATTAGTTCCTGAGAGTTCTATCTTGGCCTTCTCTGCCGCTTCTCGCAGCCGACTCATTGCCTGCATATCCTTCGAGAGGTCGATTCCTGAGGACTTCTTGTATTCTGAGACGATCCAGTCTATCACCACTTCGTCGAAGTCGTCCCCTCCCAGTCTGTTGTCACCGCTGGTCGCCTTGACCTCAATCTGGGGCTGTCCATCGACTTGGTAGATCTCGAGGATGGATACGTCGAAGGTACCGCCTCCGAGGTCAAACACAAGGATGGTCTGGTCCTCCTCCTTGTCGACGCCATAGGCGAGTGCCGCCGCAGTAGGCTCGTTGATGATTCTTAGTACCTCGAGACCGGCGATTCTACCAGCGTCTTGAGTGGCCTTCCTCTGTGCGTCAGTGAAGTACGCCGGACAGGTGATAACTGCCTGCTTCACTTCCCTGCCTAGGTACTCCTCAGCATCGGACTTCAACTTCTGAAGCACGAATGCGGAGACCTCCTGAGGTGTGTATTCGTCATCATCGATTTTCTTGCTCCAATCAGTCCCCATCTCTCTCTTGACGGAGAGTATGGTCCTGTCGGAGTTGGTAACTGCTTGGCGCTTCGCGGTGATGCCAACCAGCCGCTCGCCATCCTTGGCGAAGGCCACAACGCTGGGAGTGGTGCGGGAGCCCTCCGAGTTCGGAATCACCACCGCTTGTCCGCCCTCAAGGGTAGCAACGCAGCTGTTAGTTGTTCCAAGGTCAATTCCGATTACTGGTTCGCTCATTCTCAATTCCTCCAATGATTCCGTTCGGCTCTATGCCAAATCGAATGTAATGTCTAGGATGCCGTTGTTCAGTTGCCACTCGCGAATCTGATTCGCTGCATCTGGGAGTATGAAGCGCTTGAGAGGCCGTGTTTGGGTTCGCCTCATCAATTGCAGCACCTCGCCGCCGCTACTGAGTACAAGTTCGATGTCCTCGGACCTGACGTCGAGGATCCTAGAGATATCTATGGTGACGGCCATCGTGCTGCCATGCACATAGACATCCTCGTCGGGCAGATCTGAGACCTCGTGCTCCTCGTGCTCCTCTACCTCTGCCTCCACCTGCTCGACTGAACCCTCTACCTCGATATTGACGCCCATCTTCTTGAACAGGTCTGAGAATCCCCCAGGGCTGTTCATCATCGAATCCATCATCCGACGTAGTTCTTCGGAATCAGTGTTGGATTCAACCTTGAATTGTGAGTGAGAGATCTTGGTAGGGTCAATGCCCATCTGCTCAAACTGATCCATGACCTTCTTCATCATCTCCTCAAGCGCCTTGACGTCGATGGGCATCCCCATCTGCTCGAACATCCTCGCCATCTCAGCAAACATGTCGTCAGCCCACTCATCACGCTCGCTGTCAGCCATTGATACCACTACTCAACCTGAGGTTGTATAGTACGATAGTGCTGCCGTATATGAACCGCACGGTTACGCATGCACGAGAATCAGTCTATGTCGTGCCGAACGGACGGGTTCAAAGCAAGACTGTCATTCGGCAACTCAGCATGGTCGGGTCAGAGCATGATGTGGCCCTAGAGGACACCGACCGCCTGCACGGGCGCTCAGCTCTGGTCGACAACGTCAAGGCCGCATCTGCGCTTGCAGAAGCGGTCCGTTCGACGCTCGGTCCACACGGTCTGGACAAGATGCTGGTGGAGGACGGTGGTTCGACAACGATAACCAACGATGGCGTCACCGTGCTGGAGACTGCCAAGGTGGAGCATCCTACGGCTCGACTGCTGATATCAACCTCGTCGGCTCAGGACCGTGCTGCTCGCGATGGCACTACGACCACGGTAATCCTGACCTCCGAGTTACTACAGAACGCGCTTGAGCTGGTTCGCTCCGGTGTGCACCCGTCAATTATCATGAACGGGTATCAGATTGCTCTGGCAGAGGCGCTCGATGAGATGGAGCGGATCTCACGTATTCCCAAGAATGATTTCGAGATGCGTGCGGCTGTAGCCACTTCGATTTCCGGGAAGGTCGACTCAGTTGTCAGCCGACACCTGACGGATCTGGCTATCGAGGCCGCTGAGGCACTCGCCGGTGAAAACGGTGGCCAAGATCTCGAGAGGCTACGGGTGAAACGTCTACTAATCAAGGACGGTGGTGTGTTGGACTCTGAGATCGTACACGGCCTCGTTCTACCTAAATCTAGGATGGACGTGGCATCAGTGGCCAAAACCGACGGAGGTCGGATAGCCATCATCGATGGAGGTATGGAGAGTCCCAAACTCGATTTTGAGGCCTCAATCGAAGTCACCAGTACGGAGGTATTGAGAGGATTTCACGAGCGGGCTAGGGAGCGCATGCGTGAGCAGGTCGATCTTCTGGTCTCACTCGGTGTCGACCTTCTAATTGTCCGCGACGGTATTGCCGAAGACGCTACTACCATGCTGACCGACGCCGGTATCACGGCGTATCGGCGTTACGATCGCGATGACCTTGAGAGATTGGCAAGAATCACCGGCTCTGTGATGGTCCGCGACTCCAAGAGGGTCAAAGACAAGGACATCGGCACTTACAGTTCCCGCTCGGAGCGTTCCTACTCTGGAGTCAAGCACACTCACATCGAAGGTTCCGAAGGCGGAGCAGTTACGGTTCTGATACGGGGCTCCTCTCCTTCTGTCAGAGAAGAGGTCGAGCGTACCTTTGACGACGCCCTAGGGGTTGCTCACAGGCTCTCAACCGACTCGCGCATGCTACCTGGAGGAGGGGCGACTCAGACACACTTAGCTCGGCATCTGCGAGCTTTCGCTCCAAGTCAGACCGGTCGTGAACAGTTAGCCATAGAGGCTTTCGCGGCCGCTCTCGAGATTGTGCCTAGAACTCTCGCCGAGAACTCCGGGCTCGACCCAATAGATGAGATTCTCGAGTTGTCTGCAGCCCAGACTGAATCCGCCGAGGAAGGTGCGTGGATAGGGATGGATGTGACATCAGGGAACAAGGTGAGAATGGATAAGGTCGGAGTGTTCGACCTGCTGTTTGTCGCTCACCATGCTCTTGCGGGAGCCACCGAGGCTGCCAACAGCGTGCTGAGGATTGATGATGTGCTCTGGGCCAAGCAAGACGCTCAGACTCCTGACTGGCAGAGTGAGATGGAGAATCAGGACTGATCATTCAGCCTGTCCAACATCTCGTTGACCATCCGGCCCAAGTCGTATTCAGCTTTCCAGCCCCAATCCTCACGAGCGGTCGAATCGTCAACATCATCGGGCCAGGAGTCGGCGTACTGTTGGCGCTCGTCGGGCTTGAACTCGCAGGTGAAGCCATCCACTCTATCCGATATCGCATTAGCCAGATCTCCAGCGGTGAAAGACATCCCAGAGAGGTTGTATCCGCCCCTGGACGGTCCAATAGAGTCAGTGGGGGCCTCCATCAGTTCCATCGTACCCCTGATGGCATCGTCGATGTACATCATGGGAAGTCTAGTATCGGGGCCAACGAAGCAGTCGTAATGCCTCTCATTGAGTGCGGCATGGAAGATCTCTACTGCATAATCGGTAGTTCCCCCTCCAGGTGGTGATTTCCAAGAAATCAAACCTGGGTACCGAATCCCTCGGGCGTCCACGCCGTACTGCTTCCAGTAGTTCAGTGCCATCACCTCCCCAGTGACTTTGGTCATGCCGTAGGTGGTGGTAGGGTTGAGTGGCGCCACTTGCGGAGCGATTCTTGGGGCATCGGGGCCGAAGACCGCTATCGAAGACGGTGAGAATACTCTCAGGCCGTATTCCTTGGCGGTCTCCAACACGGTGATGGTACCGCCGACGTTGACCCTCTGGCACAGTTCAGGTTTCTCCTCTCCGGTGGCCGAAAGAATCGCAGCGAGGTGGTATATCTCACCGACTTCCTCCTCCCTTACCACCGAGTCCATGCCATCCCCGTCTAGTACGCTGAGTAGTCGGAACGGACCGCCCTCAAGCAATGGATGCCCGGGCACCTCGCGAACATCCGAGGCGATTACCGAGTCACTACCGTGCCGATCCCTCAAGGCCCCGACCAGGTCAGTTCCGATTTGCCCCAGAGCACCGGTTACCAGAATTCTGTCTCCGGGAGGTTCGACCATGCACTCCGGTTATTCAGACGATACTTGAACATGGAGTAGTTCGGGTCACCGAGTCGCGTAGCCAACCTTGATATGAGAGGCTCAACGGCTTCAAACCCCGTTGATTGCATGAAATATGTCGTAGTCACGGGGGGTGTGCTGTCAGGACTCGGTAAGGGAGTCACTGCGAGCAGCATAGGCGTCCTGCTCAAATCCGCTGGACTGCGCGTCACTTCGGTGAAGATAGATCCCTATCTCAATGTCGATGCTGGGACCATGAGTCCGTTCGAGCACGGAGAGGTCTTCGTGCTCGATGACGGGGGAGAAGTCGACTTAGACCTAGGTAACTACGAGAGATTCCTAGACATAGCTCTGACAAAGGACAACAACATCACCACAGGTAAGGTGTACGCCACAGTAGTCGAGCGCGAACGGAGGGGAGACTATCTCGGCAAGACCGTACAGGTCATCCCCCACATCACCGATGAGATTCAGGAGTGGATTGAAAGGGTCGCGCACCAGTCTAGTGATGGTAACAACGGTACTCCCGACGCCTGTGTGATAGAGTTAGGGGGGACCGTTGGTGACATCGAAAGTGCTCCTTTCATCGAGGCTCTCAGGCAGTTCCAGTTCAGAGTTGGCAGGGATAACATCTGCTTTGTCCATGTCAGTCTGGTCCCTGTGATGGGGCCGGTCGGCGAACAGAAAACCAAACCGACTCAGCACACCGTGAAGGAATTGCGCGGGCTGGGAATCATCCCCGACATACTCGTTTGCAGATCGGCAAACCCACTGCACGATGATACGCGTTCGAAACTTGCCGCATTCTGCCATGTCTCAAAGGAGGCAGTGGTGTCCGCTCATGACTCCTCGAACATTTACCGAGTTCCTCTCATGTTTGAGGAACAGGGTGTCAGTGAAGTATTAGCCGAGCGTTTCGGCTTCGAGCTAGTCGCAGAACGTCCTCTGCTCGTTGAGTGGAAGGCGATGGCAGACCGCGTTGACAACGTCGAAGAGGAGATTCACATCGCTATGGTGGGGAAGTACACCGGCCTGTCGGACTCGTACCTGAGCGTCATCAAGGCCCTGCAGCACTCTTCCTATGCAGTCAATCGAAAGCTCGTCATCGACTGGATAGAATCAGCCGACCTAGATGATGCGACTGCTGCCTCCGACTCCGAGGCCCACGCGAAAGCATGGGAACTCCTCAGGGGTGCAGACGGCATTCTTGTCCCTGGAGGGTTCGGAGGCAGAGGGATAGAAGGCAAGATCAAGGCAGCTGAGTTCGCGAGGAAGAACTTGGTACCGTACCTCGGAGTTTGCCTAGGTCTACAGGTAGCTACCATCGAGTTCTGCCGCAACGTCCTCGGGATGGAAGGGGCGAATTCGACAGAGTTTGACGAAGACACCCCTCACCCGGCTGTAGTCTTCATGCCGGAGATTTCCAAGACCCATATGGGAGGCACCATGCGTCTGGGGACAAAACCCACTCCGTTCCTTGTCGATGATTGCAAGATGCGTCGGCTGTATGGCGGCGCCGATCATGTAGATGAGCGCCACCGCCACCGTTACGAGGTCAATCCCGAACTAATCGAACAGATTGAAAGTGCCGGCCTAAGATATGTGGGCAAGGACGAGACTGGGCAGCGTTGCGAGATAATGGAGCTCGATGACCATCCCTATTTCGTCGGGACTCAGTACCATCCCGAGTTCAAATCGCGCCCGGGCAGACCCAGTCCGCCTTTCCTCGGCCTAATGAAGGCAGCATGTGGGCTGGAGATTTAGTCAACCGACACCGGCAAGACTCTGGTAGTCCTGTAACCCTGTAGGACCTTCATGTAGCGCTTGGCTGCGAACTCCGCATCGAGTTCGGCATCACCGGTCTCAATGCGTAGCCTCCTGACAGTCAACAATTTGGCTGGAGTCACAACCCCAATTATACTGTCTATGCCGACCGCACGCAGGACCTCAGGAGAAAGTTGCAGGTTACCTCTGCCAATCAGGAAACCTTGGCCCCCCATAGGGGAAAGCAGTAGTGTAATCGGTCCTGTGTGTGATGATAGAATCTTCAGCAGACCTGCTTCATCTAGGTCGGTCCCGATCTGTTCTGTGCCCCTGGTAGCATCGATACCGAGATTGGTCAACTCAAAGCCGTTCATCTCTCCGATGGCCCGCAATGTCCCTCCTGAGCCCCAGATGACGAGTCTCTCGTCATTGATGATGAGTTCTCCAATGTGATCGGCCAGCCCCTCTGTAGTATCCTCCTCGCCGGTAGTCTCGATGCGTTGCTTGGAACCTTGCATCCAGCGCGGGCTGGCAGGTGTCATCGCCTCGGCGTACAACTGCACTACCCACTCACCCTTCCGATAGCGCTCCTCGTCGAGATCCAGCACCTCAGTACTAGCCAGCAGCAAATCGTCGTTGAGCCATGCAGAAAGTACCTCTGCAGCGGCCCTCGGAGAGGCGGCAAAGCAGCCGGAGTGCATCTTGACTCCAGTCGGGACTCCGATTACGGGAGTCTTCGAATGACCGGTTGACTCCAATGCGGCGACGATGTCGCGTGTGGTGCCATCGCCACCAGCGTAGACCAGCAGGTCGATGCCACCCTCGAGTAGAGTCATCACCGCTGCAGTGGTGTCGGACGCGGAAGTGCCACCTGAAGCCGAGTGAACTATGCTGATAGAGCCGATTTTGGCTCCCTCTGGGAGCCAATCGGTGCCCATACTGCCCTCACTAGTTAGCCACTCGATGTCATCGAAGTTGGCTCTGTGGAGCTTTGAGAAGTGCTCAAGCATCAGGGTCAGTCGGGGTCCCGAGCGGTCCTCTGCCCCCATGGATCGCGCCAACTCTGCCTGACCGTCTGAGCCCTTCAGACCCAACCTGCCGCCGAGGCCGGCGTCAGGATTAGCCAACAGCCCAAGACGCACCATGGGCATGCCAAAGGGCGCGTGTTCTTATCGCTTCACGCTTCCGCGCCAGACTCATGAGGGTCGTAGTGGCGCTTGGAGGCAATGCACTTCTGAAGCGCGGTCAGCCGCTGACGGCTGAGAACCAGCGCCGCAACGTAGCGATAGCTGCCGAAGCGGTGGCTCCACTGGTACACGACTACCAGCTTGTCATCTCCCACGGCAACGGCCCACAAGTCGGGCTGTTGTCATTGCAGTCGGCGGCCTACGAGGAAGTCGAGGAGTATCCGCTCGACATCCTAGGAGCCCAAACCGAAGGGATGATTGGCTACATGATCGAACAAGAACTCGGCAACCTGCTTCCGATGGAAGAGCCGTTGGCGACAATCCTGACCATGGTTGAGGTCGATCCCGAGGATCCTGCCTTCGACAACCCGACCAAGCCGATAGGTCCGGTTTACAGCGAGCAGGAGGCTAAGACGCTGGCCGAACAGAAGGGGTGGAGCGTTGCTCCTGACGGCGAGTATTGGAGGAGAGTGGTGGCATCCCCTGAGCCTCAGAGAATCTTCGAGATGAGGCCGATTCACTGGCTGCTCGAGAATGGCGCCACCGTAATCTGCGCTGGCGGTGGAGGCATACCGACTGTGTACAAACCGGACGGGACACTCGAGGGTGTCGAGGTGGTGGTTGACAAGGATAGAGCCAGCGCGCTGCTCGCCTTCGAGCTCGATGCGGGTCTGCTCATCCTCGCTACTGACACCGATGGCGTCTACCTCGACTGGGGGACCGAAGATGCTCGCAGACTCGAGAGAGTCACGCCTGAGCAGATAGAGCAGTACGAGTTTGAAGAGGGCTCGATGGGGCCCAAGGTGGAGGCGGCATGCGACTTCGTACGTCGCTCAGGTGGCAGAGCGGTGATAGGGGCCCTCACGGACATGCAGGGCATGGTCGCTGGCACCGCTGGTACCCAATTCGTACTCGAATGATTCAGGCCTACGGCCTGTTTTTCGCGATTGGCTTCATATCCGATGTGCCTCGCCAACGCGCTGAGGGCACCTTAGATGGCGATGATTTCGGTTGATGTCGGCGCCGCTGGCATCCATGAGTACACTTCGGGAATCACAGTCGGCGAGGTCATCGTGAATGTCCACGGCAAGAAGTCCGGTGCCGTCGCCGCCCTAGTCGACGGCAGCGAGCGGGATTTCTCGCACATCCTCGATTCCAATTGTGGCGTCGGGGTCATCGCCGGGGACTCCGAGGAGGGCCTGTACATCCTGCGCCACTCTTGCGCGCACTTGCTAGCCCAGGCCGTGACTGAACTGTTCCCCGATGCCAAGCCGACCATCGGCCCGCCGATTGAGACTGGCTTCTACTACGACTTCCACATGGACCCGATTGGTGACGAGGAACTCAGGGCGATTGAGAAGAAGATGAGTCAACACGTTCGAGCCAACCATGCAATCATCCGCGAGGATCACGGCAACGACGTGTTGCGTGAGATGTTCGCATCGAACCCGTTCAAACTTGAGATAATGGATGACAAGATTGGTCACGACGTAGGTTCGTCTGCTTACCGTCAGGGTGACTTCGTCGATTTGTGCCGTGGCCCGCACGTACCCAGCACCTCGCATCTGCGCTGGTTCAGGTTGTCCAGCACCAGCCAAGCCTACTGGAGGGCTGACAGTAAGCGCGAGTCCCTCGTTCGGATCTACGGTATGTGTTATCCGAGTAAAGAGGCGCTGCAGGAGAGGGTGCGCCAACTGGAAGAGGCGGCCAAGCGCGACCACAAGAAAATCGGCAAGGAAATGGAGCTCTATATGATTGACGAACTCATCGGCAAAGGGCTACCTGTGTGGTTACCGAACGGTGAGACCATCAAGTCTGAGATTGAGCGGTTCGCGGTCGAGACTGAGGAAGCCTATGGCTACGTCAGAGTTACTACCCCGGTTCTCGCCAAGCAACAACTGTTTGAGGCCAGCGGGCACCTGCCGCACTACGCCGACTCGATGTACCCTCCAATGGAGATGGACGACGGGACATACTACCTGAAGGCGATGAATTGCCCGATGCACCATCTCGTGTACAGCAACAAGAAACGTTCCTACCGCGATTTGCCCTTGCGCATCGCCGAGTACGGTACTGTCTACCGAAACGAACTCTCTGGAACTCTCACCGGGCTACTGCGCGTCAGGATGCTGTCGATGAACGATGCCCACATCTACTGCACCCTCGACCAGGTAGCGCAAGAATTCGCTGACAATATCAGAATGGTGCAAGACTACTATGCTGCCTTCGGCTTCGAGAGTTACCACTTCCGGCTCTCTCTTTGGGACCCTGCTAACTCTGAGAAGTACATCGACCAGCCCGAGAACTGGGCTGCCACCGAGAATTATCTCAGGAACATACTGGACAGCCTCGGCGTTCCATACGTCGAAGCAGTCGACGAGGCTGCATTCTATGGTCCCAAGGTCGATATCCAATTTACTACCTTGATAGGTCGCGAGGAATCGATGTCAACCATTCAGCTCGATTTCGCTGCTAAGGAGAGGTTCGCCCTGACCTACAAGGACGAGACCGGTGCGGAGAACGGCGAGGTCTTCGTCATCCACCGCGCACCGCTGTCGACGCACGAGAGGTTTGTCGCCTTCCTGACCGAGCACTGGGCAGGGAATTTTCCGACCTGGCTCTCTCCAGTTCAAGTCCAGGTCATTACCATCTCCGAGAAGCACAAGGAGCACGCTGCTAGAGTGTATGATGCCCTGCACGAGGCAGGGGTCAGAGTCCGCATCGACGACTCGGACAGCACCATTGGCAAAAAGATCCGTGTGCACCGGACGCTGCGTCCGGCCTACATGGTAATCATCGGCGACGAAGAGTCGGCCAACGGAACTGTCTCCATCCGGGGGCGTAACAACAACCAGCGCAACGGGGTCGTGTTGGACGAGTTCGTAGCGGAGATTTTCGCCGAGATAACCAATCGCAGCACTGAACTCGGCATCGTGCCTCCGAAGTGAGGGGCCGTCATGATCGTGAACATCGCCGGCTACCGCTTCGTCAATCTACCTGACAGAGACGAACTCCGCGAACCGATGCTGGAGCGCTGTCTTGAACTGGGGCTCAAGGGAACTGTCCTTCTGAGCCCCAACGGAATCAACTTCTTCCTCGCGGGCACCCAGGAAGCCACCGACTCTTTTCTACAGCACCTCGAGTTCGATGCTCGCTTCGTAGGCATCCCAACTAAGGTCAGTCACACGGACTACCAACCATTCCGCAGGATGCTTGTCAAACGCAAGCAAGAGATAATTGCTCTCGGAAGGGATGACATCAGGCCAGCAGAGTTCACCGGTCCGCACATATCGCCCATGGAGTTCAAGCAGATGCTAGATGAGGACGAGGATGTCGTGGTGCTCGACACTCGGAACGACTACGAGACCAGAGTAGGCACATTCGATGGCGCGATAGATCTCGACATACCCTCGTTCAGAGATTTCCCTGATGCAATAGGGTCCTTGCCTGATGAGTACAAGTCGAAGACGCTGGTGATGTATTGCACCGGAGGTATTCGTTGTGAGAAGGCATCCGCTGTCATGCTCAAAGCCGGGTTCGAGGATGTCAGGCAGCTCGAGGGTGGGATTCTCGGGTACTTAGAGGAATGCGGCGGCTCCCATTGGAGTGGTGACTGCTTCGTGTTCGACCAGAGGGTTGCTCTGGACCATCAACTCATGGAGACGGAGATAGTGATGTGCTTCAGGTGCCGGGAGCCTCTTTCCTATGAAGAGCAGAATTCAGAGCGGTATGTAATCAATCAGTACTGCCCATACTGCTTTGAGAGTGGACGTTAGACTCGGCGGTTCTGCGACTCAAGCATCTCACTGGCGGCCCCTAGGGCTTTGTGACAAGAGTCGATGTCACCCTGCTCCAAGGCGATAGATGCTTCAGATACTGTCTTCTCAGCAGCCATCCTGCTCGGGTCAGTCGGACCTATCCCAGCGGAGTCGAGTCTTCGGCGCAGGGCCTTCCACTCCTCGTCGACGAAACGAACGAGTTCTGTCGCCTCTGACACCTTGTGCTCATGAGACTGCAGGTCCGAAGTCAGGAGATTCATTACCTGTGAGGCATCCTGCCACTCACCAGCATCTGCCATCGCTGCAACCTGTTTGAGCCTAGCCTCCCACTCAGATTTTTTCGCGGCAGGTAACCTAGCCTCAATCTGCTTACTCTGGCGTAGTGCCCGCTGCACCTCCTGCATCGCATCAGAGGTTGCTCGCACATCCCTCAGAACACTGTCAGCAAGACCCTTTGCAAGAGCAGGATCACCCGAATCCATAGCCTTGCGAGCCTGCTCCAATCGGTCCTTCGTGACTATTTGGATGTCGCCCTCGGCCGCCGCCACCGCGTGCTCGGCATCGCTCATCGACTTGACTGCGGCCTCCCCGGAAGAGCCGAGGCTCTCGAGATGTTCGGGAATCGATGAGGCGATGTGCAGAGCCTCTTTGGGCTCCTCTGCCTGCAACGCCTCCTCGGCCGATCTGAGTATTTCTCTCACTGCATCGGCCTGATGGCCAATGTGGTCTCCTATCGCAGCCACTGACTCGGCGATCGCGTCTGCTGCCCTCTGCCAGTACTCCTCAATCACCGCAGCCTTCTCCTTAGCGCGCCGGTACAATAACTCGGCCTCACGAGGTGAACCCATCTTGGCCTCCATATCGCCGGCCTCGAAGGCCTTCCTCGGACCGAGTGCGTCGAGAGTGACCTCTTCGGCACGCTTCACGGACTTGAGGGCATCAGAGCGTATGGCATCAAGATCGATTGCGACTGCCTGAGTTCGTTCCATCTCGATCTCTGCCTGCGCAATCAGATCCATTCCCCTAGAGGGGTCCTTCCAGCCCTCCTCTCGGGCCGTCTTGAGTAACGAGGCCGACTGTTCGAGGCCCGAGCCTCCTTCCCGGAGAGAGAGAATCCGTGTCTCCATCTGGTCGAGACTGCTGGCAAACTCGGCCCTAGCCTCGTGATCGTCGTCCTTGGCCCGAAGATCAGGGACCATCGTCACCAACGATGCCGTGATGACGACTGCCCACAGAACCGCATCGCCGCTCATCGAAACCAGTATGGAAATGGCGATGGCGAGTCCAGCAATGCTTGTCAGACCCCTCCATTTACGAATTCCGAGGCTGCCACCGAGTAAGTGGCTGGTGTAGCGCCAAAGGAAGGCGGCTATCGCTGCCAGCATCAACGATGCGATCAACTCATCTCCCTGCCCGTAGTGAATCCCAGCTAAGGCCAGAACACTGGGCCAAGCGATGTTTGCCGCTGTACCCAGTCTAGATCGCTCAACAGGCCCGTAGTCTATCAGATCAGGGAGGAGCAGTGCCGAGGCAAACAGCACTAGAACAGGGCCTACCTTCGGAAACATCTCGGCCCCACTGGTGACTGCGGGGGCAAGCCACCAGGCCCCTCCGCCAATTAGCACGAGTGTGCAAAGAAGCGCTAGTCTCTCGACCCTGAGTCTGTGCGCCAAGAAGGTCTTCTCAGGGTAGTCGGGAAGCAGGACCATGTCCTCTCACCCTGAGTTGGGGGTCAAGAGGTGTGCGGATACCTGAGTGGCGCTCACGGCCTCTGTGATTCGGCACCCCAAGTGCGGTGAGCGAGCCATGCGAACAGCATCAGCACGCTCAGCACGCCCAACAGTACCTGCATTGGCATCTGCCATTGTGACACAACGACATAGTCGTTGTCTATCTCTAAAACACCCTCACTGCCCGCACTGTCGCTGGACCAAACAAACCTGAGGTTGATTGGGTCCGTGTTGTTTAGGTTCAGAATCAGTTCGGCGCTGAAAACTCCGGGTCCAGCCGGGTCGGCAGCACTGACTACTACCTCATCAGAGCAGACAGTTTCTGAGCACAGAACCCCAGAGCCGATGTCTGCTCCTGTGTTCTGCATAGTGACAATGATGTTGACCGCTTCGCCCTCAACGAGATCGCCAATAACATGGTGGTCTAAGACTGAAGGGGAAACACCGAGTGCGGGTGAGATAGCTAGGCCGAAGGAAATCTGCTCCATGTTGTCTAAGGAGTCCCAGGCTATGATGTGGATGAGGTAGATTGCTGGTTCATACAGAGGCAGCGAGAGTTTCTCAATCTCGCTCCAGAGGGCTGTCTCGACTATCACCTGTCCATCCACCCTGACCTCCCAGGATACATCGTCGATTGCATCTAGGTCGTCGAAGGACTCGGTCAAGGAGAGGATAATATCCTCACCCGCGCGTGCGGGAGACTCGGGCGATATCAGAGTACCATTAGAGATGATGTTCGGGATTATCGTCGGACCGGATCCGTCAGAGATGGTGATTGTCCACTCTCTCGTGACGATATTCGAGGCGTCGTCTGTAATAGTGAGAGAGAGGTTGTACTCACTTGACTCCTTGGCCTGATGGCGGTCTGTCACATTGAGGTGCATCCCATTGACCTGTTCGCCTTGGAAGAAGCGATCCATGAACTCGAGGTAGTCGACGCCCGTGTGCCTCCACCCCGCGGACTTATCGGATGTGATGTCGATACTGACTGGCAGACCACTCGAGTCCGAGGTGCTGAAGGTGAAGTAGAACTCGCTGCCCGAAGTCACCTCAATGTGAGTCTGCTCGCTGTCCAGCACGGTAGTGTTGCCATCGACTTGAATCTCAAAGGTCGCCTCCCAAGTAGGGTCGGTGCCGTCAATCACGATGTTTTCGTACCAGTTGCTCGAAGAGGAGAAAGAGTCCATGCAGTGCATAACGACGCTTGCAACTTCGCCGTCGGAGTAATTCAATTCGGATGCCGTGAACCGGAGTTCTTTGGTGTCGGACCGAAGCATCATGGTGCCGTTGTTGTGGACCGTCCACCACTGCTGAGTATCATCGAAGACGCTGTCGGTGCATACTCCTGTGTATTCGGTCGGAATCGAAAGGGGAATCAATGAATTTCCAGTCTTCCTCTCAGCTATCGCGTTGGGAGGCATGTTCTCACCCAGAGTGATGCGGATGTCTGAAGCCACAGGGGCCTGATGGCGGAACACCGTGAAGTCACTTGGGCTGCCCTCAATCACACTCTGCATGGCGCTGTATCGGAACTCCCACTGATCGGGGAGAGTGATTCTGAGGGGGATCTCCTCTATCACGCCGCCCACGCGTGGGATGTCGAGAATCCTGGTCAAGCGGCTGTCAGTCATCCCCGTTAGATCAGCACTCTCCATCCAGCCCCAACTGCCGTTGCTGTCAATCGATCCGTTTACAGGCGGGATTACGATGATTTCGACCTCCTTCACCATCTGTAACGGAGAGTAATCGACGATACAACAACCCATCATCTCGGAGTTAGTCAGATTACGGGCATTCTCCACCAGTACAACGAAATCGGCAATCTCGGGTATGCTCAACCAACCATTACCATCACCTAGGTGCTGGTCAATCTGGGCGCGCACTCCAAGTGCCCTGTCAGGAAGTAACTCGACGCCGTAGTCATCCCGCAAAGAGACGTTTGCGTTCCATGAGGCCGAGATATTCGAAGACGTTGATATCGGCCCCGAGATGTCAAGTTGAGAGTTGCCCAAGACGTCGTCGTCCTGCGGCGGCAGCGGGTCGGACCACACCCAAGTGGGCTCCTCAGGATCCTCTGCGATATCCATAACCCGCGGGAGATGATCAGAAGCTATTTTTGTGTCTTCTGAATTCAGATTGTAAAAGGATAAATCCTCTTCAGACATTGCCAGTGTGTTCAGCACAAAATGCTTAACCGGTTCTAAAACTGAGTCCGTATAAAGAATATAATCCAGTTTCCCCGGATTATAATCACTGTTATCATTTCTCCAAGTATATCCCATTCGAATATGAGTTTGGCGGGAAAACAGATCTGTCAAAGGAGAATCATCCCAATCTGGTAAAAAATCAATTCCATAGGATGCTTCATCAACAATATCGCCGTCAGTAAGTGTCGTTAATTGTTGTCGGTGCCCGACCAAGTTGAAGTCACCCACATGTACAATGGGAGTACCATATTCCAAGGTAAAGGGACCCAATCCATTTTTCAAATCTCTTACGAATCCCATGAGCTCATCCACCTGTTCCTGACGGTTATCATTGGCATCGCAACAACTGAAATGTGAATTGATGAAAAACAATGGTGTCCCCAAATCCTCTTCTGTATCCAGCAATACACCCATAGATCTCCATGAATGATTTCCCTGATGTAAGATTGGATATCGGGACACGACAAAATTTCCGTTCCACTCACTGCTCACGTGCCAGTTCACTTCCGGAAACCAATCCTCGAATAGCGCTTCTATATCGTTGACATCATTCGTATCGTTGTCATCATACGCTTCCTGGAATCCCATGATATCTGGTTCCAAAGCTTTGATAATCCGCTCAAATTCTGCTTGACGTTCGGGGTCAAACAATCCATTTTGCCGAACATTGTAGGATAGAATTCTTAGATGCTCCATTTCATTTTTTTCAAGTGTAATGATTTCCGGTGATGGCACCGGTGTAGAGTCGAACTCATATTCAATTCCTCCCGGTTCATCAGGCAGAATGTCAGGAGCCTCTCCGCCTCCCTGTAAGACAATCTTGATGGTTGTTGGTTCTTGGGTCCCATCCATTGTTAAAATAGCGCTTGAACGGCTGATGGCAATTTCAAATCTTTCACCAGTAATGGTGGGTGCAATCCTCAAGGTTAAGTCATTTTGAGATATTTCAATAATCCCATCCATGATGTAATAATACCCGCTTCGGCAGCCAAAACACCAGTCCAGTTCGGCTCCAATACCATGAACTGGCAAACCCGTGTTCACCTCTGCATCCGTATCCAAATAAAGATGGATATCGTTCCAGTTTTGCATCAAGTGCTCCCCGTCATGAAACTCAATGGAAAAGAACATGAAATCGTTGTCATTAGCAATTTTCAGCATACTGAAATCTTCATCGGTTCCATCACCGGCAGGGTCGGCATACACAACCGGGATTGACTCCCAATCATCAAAAAGACCATCGATTGTTACAGAAAAACTCGCATTGCCTTCCTCTGGCGGGTGGTCGCGCTCGCCGGTCTCCGGCTGATCACCGTCTGCGAGTGCTGGGGCGGCGAGCGTGCCGAACAGCATCAGAAGCGCCAGAGTCAGTGCTGAAGTGCGAGAGCCCATTTTGACACCTATGCCTCATCGATGATTATGGAGCCTTTCCCATCCACTCCTAGGGGAATCAGTCTGTGCTTAGGGCCGAGTTCGGCCAGCCTTACCCGCAGGTCCGCATCGCCTTGAACCAGGAAGAAACCCCCTCCGCCTGCACCGAGCAGCTTGGCACCGGTGGCCCCCATAGCCATGATGCGGTTGTGCATGGCATCGAGTTCGTCACTGCTGATACCTGGGGAAATGCCACGCTTGGAATCCCAAGCCTCGCCAATCAACGAACCCAGTCCGGCAAGATCTCCGGACTCCAGCATACCTCGAACTGCGTCGGCCTGTCCGCGAATGACGCGAAGTCTGGTCAGCTTATCAGCCGGGTCTTCAGGGGTCTCGCTCAGCACTTCCGAGGCGCTTCGCGACGTGCCGGTGAATACGAGTGTGAATTCTTCTGAAAGGCGTTCGACGACATAGGGAGATATCTTCACCGGATCTACATCGACGCCGTCGGGGCCGAAGCTAATCGAATTGACACCGCCGAAGGCGGCTGCGTACTGATCCTGCCTACCGATTGGCTGTCCGAGGATATCTATCTCAATGCGGCAGGCCTCCTCCGCCAACTGCTCGGGAGAGGCATTGTGCCCTGCGAACCTATGCAATGCGTTGAGCAACCCCACAGTGACTGCAGAGGAGGAGCCCAAGCCAGTGCCTCTGGAGGGAATGTCGGCGATGGTCGTAATCTCGACACTGGAGGTCACTCCTGTCATCCTCATGGCCTCCTTAACCAGCTCGTGCTCGAGGTCCTCGAAGTCCTCCACCATCTCCATTGAGGAATAGGACACCCGGACCCTGTCGTCGAAACGCCGATTCACAGTCACGTGGATGTGCCTGTCAAGTGCCAATGAGGCGACCATGCCCCCATTAGGCTCGGACGAGGCGAACCAATCGACGTCTGTTCCACCGCCGCAAAACGAGACTCGGACCGGGGTCCGGCTGATTATCATCAGTCGCGCGGTATAATTGCCCCACATCAAGCCAACGGTATCGTGTCAAAGGGTCCAGAGGGCCCATAGTAAGACAGATAACCGGCACGCTCCCGGCTTCGCTGAGGAAAGGCGATGGGCGACCTCATCACGATGGACGATCTGACAAACAAGGAGATTACCAGTCTCCTAGACAACGCCGAGCGTCTCCTTCCTGCCGCCAAGGGCGATATTTACCTCCCTCTGCTTGAAGGTAAGGTCCTCGCGAACATGTTCTTTGAGAACTCCACTAGAACCCGGATGTCCTTCGAGTCCGCGATGAAAAGGCTTGGTGGATCGGTGCTGAACTTCAGTTCCGCCGGCTCCTCTGTGGCCAAGGGCGAGACGCTGTACGACACCATGCAGATGATTGACGGCTACGCCGACGTGGCTGCCATTCGCCATCCACAACAGGGTGCAGCGCAATACAGCGCGGATGCCATCGAGATCCCGGTACTCAACGCGGGCGACGGTGCGGGCAACCACCCGACCCAGACTCTCCTCGACCTCTTCACCATCCGTGAGGCGTACGGTACCTTCGAGGGACTTAACGTCGTCCTAGTGGGTGATTTACGCTATGGGCGCACTGTTCACAGCCTGTCTCACGCCCTAGTTCGCTTCGGCGTGACACTGACACTGGTATCGCCTAAATCACTGCAAATGCCCTCCGAGATAGTCTCCGACCTAAATGCAGAGGGGGCAGAAGTGACTGAGACTGCTGACCTCGCCGGAACCATCGCTGAAGCCGATGTCATCTATATGACTCGCATACAGAAGGAGCGTTTTGCCGATGAGGATGAATACACCAAGGTTGCCGGCATCTACATGCTGACGGCCTCTGACCTGGCCGGCGCCAAGGAGAGTATGATCGTCATGCATCCACTGCCTCGGGTCAACGAGATCCATCCAAGCGTCGACTCGACTCATCACGCTAGATACTTCCAGCAGGCGTTCAATGGTGTGGTCGCGAGGATGGCTCTACTGTGTGACTGCCTCGACGTAAAAGTTCCCAAGAAGGTGAAGTGATGAGCGAGATGAGGCGTGTTACCGCGATTTGCAATGGCACGGTAGTCGACCACATACCCGGTGGTCGCGCAATCCAAGTCCTGCGCATGCTCAGGCTGGACATCGGGCGCTCCAACCCGATTTCGATGGTGATGAACGTGCCGAGCGCCAAACTCGGGCGCAAGGATGTACTGAAAATCGAGGACCGCGAGCTCAGTCAGGAGGAGCTTGACAGGCTAGCCCTCATCGCACCTGCAGCGAGCGTTGCCATCATCCGAAACTACAGAGTTGGTAAGAAGCTGAAGGCAGAACTCGGAGAAGATCTAGTCAACATCGCCCGCTGCTCGTTTTGGAACTGTATAACTCAAAATGCCCGCGAACCACTACCGCACAAGCTGCGAGTAATCAACATCGAGCCGCTAGAGATTCGTTGTTCCTACTGCGGGCGCGGTCAAGATATGGAAGAAATCGTAGAGAATATCCTCTGAATCAGAGAGGGTGCCCTCTGATTCACGCCGTTTCTGCCAGCCACTGCTTCATCGTGCATGCCTGGCAGACTTCTCGGCTGGTGATCTCTCCACACTCTATGCAGTTGTTCACCTCTGATCTTGAGTTCTGATTGGCCTTACGGTGCAGTCTGCGTATCTCATCAAGAGAGTGAAGTAGACCGTGTCGAGCACCAGGAGTTATCGACTCCATATCGGCAACGATTCCACGACTCTGCTGACGCATCGCCCCAGGAGCATGTGGGCAGTCGCCGTGATACATAGGCAAGCTCTGACATATAGCGTGAGCGTGAATCTCCTGCTCTGGAATCCATCGCAAAGGCACTATTCGAGGTGCGATTCCTTCTATCGGGTTCTCAGTGTGTGGGGCCAACCTGACTGATCGATCGATTTCTCCATTCTGCAGGTTCATCAGGATGGACTGGGCCATGTCGTCGAGGTTATGGCCTAGGGCCATAACGTCCGCGTTGACCTTCTGCGCCAGTGCGTTCAGCCCCTGGCGGCGGAATACGCCGCAGTATGAACACGGCATCAGTCCATTGGCCTCGTCGTGATTCTCGCCCATCGCCGGCATCCTCGTGACGACCTCATCCATGCGCTCGTAACCCATCTCCTCGTAGCTCAGAGTCTCGAATCTCACATCTAGACTCTCGGCCAGTTGCCTTGCGCACTCGAGCGAGGGTGCGCGGTAGCCGTCAATGCCCTCATCTATGCAGCCAGAGATTAACTCAACATCGCGGCGGCGGCCGAGTATGTCGTGCATCATAGTAAGCAAGACCGCGGAGTCCTTACCTCCTGAGATAGCCACGAGGATTCGATACAGTGAGCCGTCCTCATGCCTCGCGTCCTTGGGCAGCCTGAGCTGCTGCCTGAGTTCCTTGGAGGTGCGTTTGCGGATCGAGGAAAACAGGTGCCTGTCGCAGAGGTGCTGGCCGCTGTAGGCCTGGTGGATGACTGAGGGAACGTTGCAGCGACTGCAGTTCTCGACTGCGAGTGCGTCCACCATGCTCGATGCTCGATGCAATTTGGCTTGAACCCACTCGTCGAACCTGAACTGTGATGTGTTGTGAGGTAAAGCTCGACTCGAGCTCTTTTCTTAGTCGGTCGAGCGAATCCTGCTCATCCCAGTCTCGATGATACCAGTGACGCGCTGCCATGGCAATACGAAGCGCATGCCGGCCACCACCAACAGGAACAAACTGGCCGAGATGACCTTGCCGTAGGTCAGCTGAAGCTCGAGCGACTCGCGGACCTGACCGGACCATTGAGAGCCTTCAAGCAGGCCCACTAGTGAGATTAGAAAGTCATCGAACTCGAGAGCGATCGCAGTGGTAAGAGCAACTACCGCGGTGATGCTAACCATGTGGACAATGTGCGAGTTCATGACGTTCTTGAATTGGGTGACGTACTCGGGGTTCCTCTTGGCTTCCTCAGGCAACATCGCGGCGTACTCTAGGTGATTGATTACCGCGAGTCCTGACTCCATGAAGATGATAATCAGAATGGCTATTGATATCAGCGTCAGGGACAACGGCGATACCAACCCTCCGTACAAGGTGGCGTCGCCAATCTGGGCGGGCAGCGGCTGTAGTCCGACGTCGACTGCGGCGGTGATGCCTTCGAAGGTCAGCATGGCATGAATCCCGACGACCATCAGGAAGTAGCCAACAGCCCATGTAATCATCCTCTTGGAGAGTCCCCATATGCCCATCAGACCGGCCAAGATAGGGGCGAAAACAATGCCGAGGAATATCATCTCGAAGATGAACATGAACGGATCCCAGAGATGGTCAATGTGGTTGTAGGCTGGGTTCTCATGACCGAATGGAAGGTGGGGTCCTGAAACCACCATGGCGTAGATCCATGAGAGCAGGAAAGGCAGCACCATCCAACCCACAAAACCGAAGGAGATCAGTCTGTTGACCCACATCTGAATCTTCTCGCTCTGATGTAGAATGTAGACCCATATTGCTGTGATAACCGCGCAGAGCAGTACCGGCGCGACGAAGGTGGCGTCCCCTGACAGGATGTTTCCGGACAAATCGACGAGGCCGTGAACGAAGTCTGGCAAGAATAGGCCGATAGAGTCAGAGTCGGTCCAGTACTGCAAGCCCCTAGTGTGCTCGTAGGCCGGACACCAATAGGTCGACTCCGGGCCTCCTGAGTCCGCGATGAACTGGTCGGTGCATGAGCCAAAGACGCTGTTCATCCGCTTCATCAAGAACAGCAGTGAGGCGGTTGAGATTAGCTGCAGGACTAGTACCTGCCAGCGCCTGCGCAACTTGGGTATGTGTAGAGTCTGTGATTCGGGAACTGATTCCATTGCCATAATTTAGCCTCCTAAACCGACCTCACCTGCAGCAGGGCCTGCGAAAGCTCGACATCTGGCATCCAGTCAATCACCTTCGCACCGTAACCGGAAATCGCCGTGAGCCTGTTCTGCCTCTCCAGTTTGAGGACCTCGTAGGACATCCTGGGTATGCGACTGACCAGCCTCTCGAGGTCGATGCTGCTTGGAGAGAGTACAATGACTTCGTGACCCTTTCCCGCGAGATGACGTATTGCAGGCAGAGTTGTGCCGTCACCCTCAAGGCTGCTGATGATGAACACGGGTGAGCCCCTGCTCATCCTCGCGGACATCGCGTTGGTGACCGCCTGCAGTGGCATAGAGCCCTTGGCCTCGACCGCTGCTAGCCTGCTCAGAACCTTGTAGTCCTGCTTGTCTCCAGTCTCCGGCAGCAGGAAATCCATCTTCTCGCCGTAGGTCACTAGAGCCACCGAATCACGCCGTCGGATGAAATAGGTCGAAACCGAAGCGGCGGCGACAGTTCCCATCTCGAGTGGGTTCTTGAGGACGGTCCCGATTCTCGAGACATCCCTTGTGTCTAGGAAGATGAAGACGTCTGTGACCGCGTCTCTGGTCTTTTCGTTGACCATCAGCTCACCAGTCTTGGCGTACGCCTTCCAGTTGATTGAACGGAAGGAGTCACCTGGCAGATACTCGCGCAGGGAGTAGAACTCCATGCCCTGCCCAGGAGTCTTGAGGGTGGTCGCCCCGGTGTACATCTTGGGCACATCGGAGCGCAGCAGCGCCTCCTCAATCTCCCTAACCTGAGGGAACACGGTCACGTCAGTCCGGTCCTCAATCTGGGAGTCATTGACGTAGAGATTGAACGCGTTGCGGTAGCGTACCGATATCGGACCGATTGTGTAGTGCCCGCGCAGTGGGCAACGGACCCGGTACTTGATGCGCGTAGTCTGGCCGGGTCCGAGGTTCATGCGCATCTGGTTGATGCCTGTACGCATCTTCATCTCGTGCGGCACGTTGTCGAAGACCTCGAGCTGCTGAGTCCTGCGGTAGGAGTTGTTCGTGACCGTTAGTTCGATCACCACATCGTCGCCCTTGTAGACATTGATGTCATTGGTCTGAGTGCCATTGATGGTCCGGGTGACTTCGAGCTCGGAGTGTCCCGAAACCCACCCATTGATGGCGAGGAACGAGATGAATGTCAGACCGACAATCATCAACTGGAAGTTGGATATCATCATCCCGATTAGAATCAGGCTGATGCCACTGGTCACCATCAGGGATGCCTTGCGTGTCCACATACCTACGCCTCCGCCTCCGAATCGGTTCTGCCCCATTCCTTGATTCGTTTGATTATGCCAACCAGCTCATCAGCCTTGTACCGTCTGTCCTCGAAGATAAAGTTCACGAGTATCGGATCCTCAATCATGCGCTGCAGCTCTACTGCAGGCAGTGCGTCAAATTCCTCTCGCGATAACGTGTTGAGGTTGCGGACGCGAGAGAGCAGGACCTGTCGGATTTTCTCAGGGCGCTGGTAGTACGCGTAGCGTTTGGCATCCCCGAAGCCATAGTAGATGATGCGGAAGACGTGGCGCCAGTCCTCGGGATCCTCCTTGCGGATAAGGACTGCTTCGAGGACTATGAACAGCGTCAGGAACAGCAGCAGCATGGCCATCCAGTCGTTGGTGAAGTAGATTAGTAGGTAGTACAGCAGGTTGTAGGTGTCTCCGAACAGGGTGGGCTGCTGGTGGCGACTCTCGTCGAAGATGACGATGGCGTTTGAGCTGGCCTCGGTAGAGTTGGGGTTGACCAGCAGAGACTCGGCAATGATGTCTAGGGCCCACTTGCGGTTGTCCGTGTCGGGGATGGAGATGGACTGGGTCGAGCCACCTCCTGCAGCGAAAAAGCCCATTGAGTCGGGATCGTACAGGGAGTTGATGAGAATCGAGCCATCGGCGACGAAGTGGACCCTTCCCGAGTCGGCGTCTAAGCACAGCCTGTCCTCACAGTATCTGACGTAGACAGCGAATGGACCCTGCTCATCCCCCTGGATACCGAGTGACTCGAAGCCAACCGTCAAGTTACCATCGTCGTTGGTATCGAGGTAAGAGTCGAGGGTCGACTTGCCGATGGCGTAGCGGTTTTCTACGGGATTGTACGACGTCGCCTTCTCAAAGGCAGAGGGAGTGTTGGTCAGCAAGTGATAGTTCTCTGAGAAGTCCCATCCCTCGGAGGAGTATCTGTGCGCGCACAAACCGGCGTCGGCCTCGGTGACGAAGGCGGAGATCGCTGGGTCCAGAGGCTCCGGGTCAAGGATATCGATGACGCCGTCGTTATCGAGGTCCTTCAGACAGGGGTGGATGGTCGCGAGGGATCCTGAATTGGTGGTGAAGTTGAACGCAGAGCCAATGTTGACCCAGATGTAGTCCGCACCCAACTCGGTGGCGTACGAGCCCTCGTCGTACAGCCTGTGGCCGGAGTACTGTAGGCCGAACTGGTTGGCGAGATTGCTGGAGTATCCGAAGTCATCCATCAGCAGGACTGTGCCGCCACTCTCGACGAAGGCCTCGATGGCCAGTATCTCTGAGGTTGTGTAGCCCTCTCCCTCGGAAAACTCGATGATGCTCTCATCTCCGGTGAAACGAGGCAGAGAAATAGTATCACGCTCCACCCCAGAGACGATGAATATGGCTTCCTCGGGATGGTCAATCTCGTTTAGCAGAAGAGGGCTCGATACCAGAGCCGTGGTCTCGATTCCCATGTTGTTGATATCGGCCCTGAAAGCACCCAGATCGTTCCAGTCATCACCATAGGCAGACTGGTGGGTCTGCCCGGGGACGATATAGGTCATGGCAACTGTGGAAGTTAGAATCAACAGCAACACCCAGAAGGCGAAAATGAGTGCACTGCGGCGCGCACGGGGGGTCTTCAGGAAGTTCACTATCTCCTGCCGATCCGCCACCCTGAGAGCCTCCGTTCCGTAGGAACGGCTAACGAGCCTGAACTTCGTCTTAAGACCGTTATGTGGTGGTGAACGGGTCGTGCATCAGTAGTCAGCGTGCCAACTGCACACTCGCGCCAATACCGGCGACGTCTTCGACAGGGACGGAGATGAGACCGTCGACAGTCGGCCAAGGCAGCATGGTGGGATCGATATCCGGTTCGATGGAGACCAATAGGGACACTATGCTGCCCGTGTCAGTGTCGAGTCGGAAGTCAGCCATATGGCCCAGACGATCGCCAGATTCGTCGACGACCTCCCGTCCCAAAATCTCCCGGCCGAAGGTCGTCGGCATTCTTCCACCTCAAACCGATTCGATGCCCGAGAGCCCGTCAGGGCGACGGCGGACTGACTCTAGGCCGCTCGTGAGCATGGCCTCCATGCGACCGTAATACTGCATCATCTCATCGGTCACCGTTGGGCGCACGCGCCCGATTGCCTCCTGGAAGTGCTTCTTTGAGACGGTCTTGCGCTCGACCCTCATGGCGATGAGTGCGGCCTCTCTGCATACCGCCTCGATGTCGGCGCCGGTGTAATTATTCATACTCGCAGCCAGATCATCGAGTTTGAATCTCCCTAGGGGCATGTCCGCGGTATGGATATTGAGGATTTGCTTGATTGAGGTGGCATCAGGAGGAGGAATGTGCAGGACCCGTTCGAACCTACCACTACGCAGTAGAGCCGGGTCAATCATCTCGGGACGGTTTGTCGCCGCGACAACAATGACGCCTTCCATGCTCTCGAGGCCGTCCATGCTACTGAGGAGCTGGTTGACTACACGATTCATTACATCGGAGCCAGAACCTTCGGAGGATCGACGCATTCCCGCTATACTCTCGAACTCGTCAAGGAACACGATTGAGGGACTTGACTGCTTGGCCTTCTTGAAGACCTCGCGGAGGGCCTTCTCCGACTCTCCTACCCACTTCGAAATCAGTTCCGGGCCCTTGATAGAGATGAAATTCGCTTGAGCCTCGTTGGCTATCGCCTTGGCGATTAGGGTCTTACCGGTTCCAGGTGCTCCGAACAGGAGGATTCCCCTCGGCGGGTTGATTCCGAAGTGCTCAAACATCTCGGGCTTTGTAAGCGGCCACTCGATACTCTCCTTCAGCCTCTCCTTGACCTCCTCGAGACCGCCGACCTGATCCCAAGATACCTCTGGTACTTCAAGATAAATCTCGCGCAATGCACTCGGCTCAATCTCCTTGATGGCTTGACGGAAGTCGGACATCTTTACCTCCATCTTCTCCAACACCTCAGGTGGAATCTGCTCCTTGTCGAGGTCTATCTCGGGCAGATAACGGCGCAAGGCCTTCATCGCAGACTCCCGTACAAGCGCTGAGATGTCAGCGCCAACGAAGCCGTATGAGTTCTCCAGCAGCCATTCAATCTCGAAGTCGTCACTGATTGGCATTCCACGGGTGTGGATTTGGATTATTTGGGCGCGACCGTTCTTGTCAGGTACGCCAATCTCAAGCTCGCGGTCGAAGCGGCCGGGGCGCCGCAGAGCTGGATCGATGGCGTCACGGCGATTGGTGGCTCCGATGACGACGACGTTGTCGCGTCCCTGCATCCCGTCGAGCAGAGTCAGCAACTGGGCCACGACCCTGCGCTCGACCTCGCCTGTCACATCCTCACGCTTGGGCGCGATACTGTCTAGTTCGTCGATGAATATGATGGCTGGAGCGTTTGCTGCGGCCTCGTCAAAAATCTCCCTGAGTTGCTTCTCGCTCTCGCCGTAATACTTGCTGATTATCTCGGGACCGTTAATCGAGGTGAAGTGAGCTTGGGTTTCCGCCGCCACGGCTTTCGCAATCAGGGTCTTGCCGGTCCCGGGTGGTCCGTGCAGCAGCACTCCCCTAGGGGGGTCTATGCCCAGTTGCCTGAACAGGATAGGGTGCTTCAGGGGGAGTTCTATCATCTCACGAATTTTCTCAATCTGTGGGTCGACACCGCCGATGTCCTCGTAGCTGATGATCTGTTCCTGTTCGTTCTCCTCCTCATCGATTGGTTCCTCCTTGATTACAATCTCAGTGTCAGGGAGGACTTGGACGATTCCTTTCGGATTGGTCGCCACGATGGCGAAGGGCAGAGCTTCGGCGAACAGCGTCATACCGGGGATGAAGATACGGTCGCCTGCTACAACCGGGCGCTTGTTGAGGCCGCGTCGTGCGAAGCCTTCGATACCTGGGCCAAAGCGGACCTTCTGCTGCTTTGCCATCACCGGGCTAAGCACGAGGCGTTGGCAGGGCTGGGTCTCGACCTTGGTGATGCTGACTCGGTCGCCTAGGCTTACACCGGCGTTCTTCCTGATGATTCCGTCGACTCTAATAACACCCAGATTAGCGTCCTCGGGACGGCAACGCCAGACGATGGCTGCTGTGCTTGATTCACCCGTAATCTCCACTATGTCACCTGGCTTGAGATTAAGCTCGTTATCGAATGGGACGCGTGCACGACCGTGGCCCACGTCGCTTGGGATGGCCTTCGCCACCCTGAGAGTTAGTGATTCAGGCGAGTCTTCTGACACAACGGCACGCTCCTAGCAGACACTCTTCGGTTGTGAGGCTAGTTAAACCTACCAACAATGAGATGTCCCTAGGACGATAACGGTTATCGGAACGAAGGGAGCGGATGAGTAGGATTCATGGCGTAAGGGTGATTCGCGTGGGCCATGACCCATGTGCTTGAGGCTGGTTTCGAAGTGATGGAAGGAGACAATCCGAACGGGAGCCCTAAGGTCAGGGGCTACAACATCGTCAACGGACAGCTGACCGAGGCCAAGGACGGTGGTACCTTTGAGAGTCGCAATCCGGCTTGGTTAGAGGACTGTCTAGGGGAGTTTCCCCTCTCCGGTAAGGACGATGTTCACGCTGCGCTTCACGCCGCTCGAGCAGCGTTCCCTGGATGGGCGGCCACCCCCGCGCCCACGCGCGGGCAGATTATCGGCAACATGGGACGGCTCCTGATGGAGTACAAAGACGAAATCGTTCGAGTAGAGACGAGGGAGATTGGCAAGACGCTGAAGGAATCGGCTGGATCGGTTCAAGAGGCCATAGACACATGCCTATTCTTCCAATCGGAGGGACGCAGACTGTACGGCCAGACAGTGAACTCCGAGCTGCCTGACAAAGAGCTTTTCACCTACCGCAGGCCACTAGGAGTCTGTGGTATCATCAACGCCTGTAACTTCCCTGCAGCAGTGCCTTTCTGGAAAATGATACCTGCCATCATGTGTGGCAACACCTGCGTCTGGAAGTCGCCGCAGGACTCGCCGCTGCTCTCATTCATGCTGACCCGGATAATTCACGAAGCCGGACTTCCAGATGGAGTCATCAACCTCATCCACGGCAAGGGCAGCGGAGCGGGTCAGCTCCTCGTCGACGCCGTCGACGAAGGACTGATCGACAAGATTAGTTTCACCGGTTCGACCGCGGTCGGCAAGATGATTGGCGAGACTTGTGGGCGCAACCTAGTCTCGTGCTCGCTCGAACTGGGCGGCAAGAACCCGCTCGTGGTGATGCCTTCGGCCGACCTCGACAACGCCGTAGAGGGGGCCTACTGGTCTGGCTTCGGAACCGCTGGACAGCGCTGCACGAGCCTCGGCAATCTGATTATCCACGAGGATGTCTACGACGAGTTCATGACGAAGTTCATGGCCAAGGTTGAGTCCACTAAAATTGGCGACTCAATGCGTCACGACGACGTGCTGTACGGTCCGATGCTCTCCGGGAGGTACGCCAAGGACTTCCTGAGGGACCTCGGCATGTGCGAGTCAAGCGGAGCCACCAAGCTCTGGGGCGAGGGCATGATAACCGATGATAGCAAGCCTACCAACTTCGTCGGCGATGCCTCAGAGGGCGCATACATGTGGCCTCACGTCTACGCTGATGTGACTGAGGACATGGAATGCTTCCACGAAGAGATCTTTGGACCAGCTGTGACCGTAGTGAAAGCTAAGGATTTCGACCACGCCCTCCACCTCGCTAACGCCTCTCCCTATGGACTGTCAAGCGCCTGCTACACCAACGATCGACTTGAGGCATACCGGTTCAAGAGCGGTATCAAAGCCGGCATGACTGGTATCAACAACTCCACCACCGGTGCTGAGGCTCACCTTCCGTTCGGTGGTGTCAAAGGTAGCGGCAACGGCACCCGCGAGTCCGGCATATGGGTCATCGAGGCTTACTCGTACTGGCATGCTGTCAATGATGAGCTCTCCGGCAAACTACAACTGGCTCAGATGGATGTAGACGAAGTCCATATCGAGGAAGCCGACGCTGACTACGCGGGTCTCGCTTAGAGCAGGGGTTCGCCACACTCAGGGCAAGGCAGCCCAGGCAACCACGCACCGGGCATGTGCCCGCAGTTCAGACAGATCGATGTCTCGATGTCCCCTCCGAACATGTCTGACGCTTGGAGATGTGTGCCTTGAACCTTGCATCATCGATTGAGTCCCATAGGGACTCATGCAATCCCTTATGGGGCTAGGACTACGCGATGCGGACATCAGGGATGGACCATGAGTGAGGGCATCAAACTCCCGCTCCCGATGAAGAAGGGATTCGGCGCCACCGACCGAGTCGATGATTGGTGGAAGGGGCCGACGGCGATGGCCGCCTACCTCGGGATTATGATCGTGTACGCCACATGGCGCGGCTTCATGGAGGCCGACTTCTGGATCTTCGAGGATTTCGGCAGGAGTGCGGGCAACCAAACAATGGCCATAGAGAGTGAAGGTAGTCACGTTCTAAGTCCGCTGTTCAGCCCGCTCATTTACCCAAATGAGAACTCCTGGGTCCCTCAGCGGTTGTGGTGGATGAGTCCGGCGATGTTCATTCTGATCTTCCCCGCTGGCTTCAGGGGAACATGCTACTACTACCGCAAGGCGTACTATCGCGCCTTCATGCAGCAGCCCACCGGTTGCGCGGTCTCCACGCCGTGGAACGAGTACAGCGGAGAGACCGGGCTGCTGCTCGTCCAGAACCTGCATCGCTACTTCCTCTACGCCGCGTTGGCATACCTGCCGATACTGTCGTACGACGTCTGGATGTCGGTCAACTTCCACGACCCGGTGAGTCATGCTCACTCATACGGGGTCTCGGTGGGCTCCTTGGTCCTAGCTGTCAACGTCATCGCCCTAGCCGGCTACACCTTCGGATGCCATGCCTTCCGACATCTGGTTGGAGGAGGGTCTAATCTCTGGACGAGCGGCTCCAGACCCATACTGAGATACCGGATGTGGAGGATGTCGACATGGTTCAACGAGCACCACAAGGATTGGGCTCTCTACTCTCTGTTCATTGTCATGTTCTCTGACTTCTACATCTACGCCTGCACCATGGGCTGGTGGACCGAGATTGTGCTGTGGGGTGGTTTGTGATGAAGGATGTCGTGATACATGAGCATGATGTCGTCATAATTGGCGCGGGCGGCGCTGGGCTACGCGCCGCCATCGAAGCCAGCGCCGCCGGAGTAAGCGTGGCGATGATTTGCAAGTCAATGCTTGGCAAGGCACACACTGTGATGGCCGAGGGCGGCGCCGCCGCGGCCCTCGCCAACAAGGACCATCGGGACTCATGGCAGACTCACTTCCGTGACACGATGAAGGGGGGAAAGTACCTCGGAGACTGGCGGATGGCACAGATCCATGCCCAGCAGGCACCTGACAGAATTCGTGAGCTCGAGCAGTGGGGCGCAGTCTTCGACCGGACACCGGAGGGGCTGACCAGCCAGCGCAACTTCGGCGGTCACACCTACCCAAGACTGGCCCACATCGGCGATGCCACCGGTCTCGAACTCATTCGTACCCTGCAACAGAAGGGAATTCACATGGGCATGGACGTTTTCATGGAATTCACAGTGCGCAGACTGTTCCAAGCCGACGGGCGCATCTCCGGATGCTTCGCTTACGACCGTAACGACGGCTCGTTACACATCTTCAAGGCCAAGACGATAATACTGGCCACGGGAGGAATTACGCGCTGTTGGGAGGTCTGCTCAGGTTCGTGGGAATACACCGGCGAGGGGCATGCCCTAGCTTACTGGGCCGGAGCCCAGATGGGTGATATGGAGTTCGTGCAATTCCATCCAACCGGGATGATTTGGCCACCCTCGGTAAAGGGTATTCTGGTCACCGAGGGAGTGAGGGGGGAAGGCGGGATAATGCGAAACTCCGAGGGTAATCGTTTCATGTTCGACTATGTGCCTGAGATGTACGCTGACGAATTCGCTGACACCGAAGAGGAGGCGCTCGAATGGGTCGAAGAGGTCATTTCAGGCAAGCTCGCAACCAAGCGACGCCCGCCAGAGTTGCTGACTCGCGATGTGGTTGCCAAGGCGATTAACAGCGAGCGAGCAGCGGGTAGGGCCTCAGAGCACGGAGGTGTCTACTTGGACATCTCTTGGAGGGACGAGGATGAGGTCAAGAAGAAGCTCCCCGGTATGTACCACCAGTTCAAGGAACTCGCAGCCGTAGATATCACCAAGCAGCCGATGGAGGTTGGTCCGACTGCTCACTATGTGATGGGGGGGGTCAAGGTCGACCCTTACACTCAGGAAACTTCGGTGCCGGGACTGTACGCGGCCGGCGAGGTCGCGACTGGTCTGCACGGTGCCAACCGTCTTGGCGGCAACTCCCTGTCAGACCTGATTGTATTTGGCAAGATTGCCGGCGTGCAAGCCGCTGAGGCGGCCAAGGAGATGAGTTACTTCGCTGGTATAGACCAGTCCGAGGTTGATGATGTCGTGGTTGAGACGCTCGCTCCTCTGAGTCGGAAGGATGGAGAGAACCCGGCAAAAGTGGTGAGTGACCTGCGCGAGATGATGCAGAACAAGGCCGGGATTATCAGGACGAGGAAGTTACTCCTAGAGGCGCTGGCCGACTTAGACGAGTTATCAGGCCGCGCTTCCATCACTTCCCCTGGAGGAGGGAGGACATACAACCCCGGTTGGCATCAGGCCCTAGAACTCAGCGCGATGATCGATGTCAGTCGCATGTGCGCTCTAGCGGCACTCAGGCGAGAGGAGAGTCGCGGTGCTCACACCAGAGACGATTTTCCCGAGACCGACCACTCCCACTGGAGCAAGGTGACCAGCGTCATCTCAATGGGAGGTGACGGCTCTATGGATATCGGCTACGCCTCCTACCCGGAGATCCCTGATGACCTGAAATCACTGCTGGACACAGATGACTTGCACGAGGAGGGGTCTTGATGAGCGAGGTGACATTCAGAATCTTCAGGGGTGAGCCCGATGGTGACGGTGAGCCGTTCGGCCGGATGATCGACTACACCGTCACACTTGACGAGGGCATGGTGGTCCTCGATGTGATTCACAGAATCCAAGCCGAGCAGGCCCCTGATCTATCGTGCCGCTGGAACTGCAAGGCCGGGAAGTGCGGCTCATGCAGCGCTGAAGTTAACGGCAAACCAAAGCTGATGTGCATGACTAGGATGGAGGATGTCCTCAAGGAGACTCCAGAGGGTGAGCCGGTACTAATCAAGCCCATGCAAGCTTTCCCCCTGACCAAGGATCTCGTTACCGACACCTCATGGGCCTATGACATGGAGCGCAGGATTGCTCCGATCAACGGTCCCGAGGCGCCTGACTGGGAATTCCATCAAGAAGAAGCTGACCGGTTGCAGGAGTTCCGCTCGTGCATAGAGTGTATGCTCTGTGTCAATACCTGCCACGTGCTTCGAGAGCATCAGAAGTTCGACGAATTCGCTGGACCCCGCTTCTTCGTCCGTCTGGCAGGCCTCGAGATGCACCCGTTAGATACCGAGAGTCGAATACCCGAGATCAAGGACGACTTCGGCATCGGCTACTGCAACATTACAAAGTGTTGCACTGAGGTGTGTCCTGCAGGAATCAACATCACCGACAACGCAATCATTCCCCTTAAGGAGCGGGTGGTGACCGAATTCTACGACCCTCTAGCCATGCTGGCGCGTAGACTCCGCTCTGACTGAACCCTATGGCCTCAAGATGAGAGGCTCCGCTCTCTAGGGGGAAAACCGTACCGGCGATCAAGAGAGATCACAAAGCGCCTAAACGCGCTTTGTTCCACTCTTCTTGACATTCGCCTTCTTGATCTTAGCCGGTAGCCATGCAGGCCCATTCTTGGGCTTGTTCACCATCTCAGTCCAACCACTGAAGCAGTGGACCTTGTTGGTCCCTCGCTCCCTCAGCTCTATGTCAGTGTGTCCACGCGTGGCCGCCTTTAGGGCTGCACCGCGTGGCTGCTTGCTAACGAACACCTGTGTGGTGTCGCTACCGCTATCCATCAGTACGAAATATTTCTTTCCAGACATTATGCAATTCCTCCGCTCCGCGCCCTTTCAGGAGGGATAATGAAGTTATGGGCGGAGAAACGCTATACTGCGCGTCAATTGGGGGGTTTTTCTAAATACCGAAGGGACTGAAATCTCACATTTCTGCACAAGCCAGAGTCTTGGTATTAACAACTCCAGGAATAGATCTGATGGATTCGACGACATTTCGGGCAATGTCTCCCATATCATCGCCCTCAACCTTGACAATTAGGTCGTAGTCGCCGAAGAGCAGGTTGGAGTCTGTGACACAATCGAAGCTAGCCGCTGCATCGCGCACGCTGGACTCAGAGCCTGGTTCGACGTTGATTAGTACGTATCCGGCCGACATGAGTGTACCTAGTGGGCCATCGCGAATCAAGGTTGCCTAGTTCCTCGAGGGCTGGAGAGTTCCCCGATGAATAGATATCCGATGGCCCCCCCTTGGGGACGTATGGCTGAGGTAGTGATAGTTCGTGAATGTCGACATGGGCAGGTTCGCGTCGTATTCGGTGATCTGACTCAGGTGGAGGGCGACGTCATAATTATCCCAGCTAACAACAGACTGGCCGGACGCGAAGGGCTCGATGAGAGGATGCAACTAGCCGCAGGAGAGGAGTTGCGGGAGTTCTGTGCGGGAATCGCCAAAGAGCGCCGTAAATTCAACCTACAGCCCTGCAGCGTCGGTGAGGCCGTAACCACCCCGGCGTTCAATCTCCCTGCCACGCACATAGTGCATGTGGTTGGCCCCGATTGCAGAAGGCCAACGCAGGACAACCTCAGGCGCGAACTGCTGAAGAAGTCTTACGACTCGATGTTCGAGGCCGTAGAGAAGCTCGAACCCCGAGAGACGCTGGTGCTCCCTCCCCTCGGGATGGATGTCTTCGCCTATCCATTTAGAGAAGGAGCGCGTATGACGATGGAGATTGTACTCGCGTGGATGGATGCGGAGGATGACCCTGGGGTCGATATGGTTCTGATTGTCACCAACGAAAACAACTTCCTGACCAACATGAAGACGGTTTACCGCGAGAGCGAGGACAGGTTTCCTGGAGTCGACAGAACGCGGGAATACCGAAAGGGCAAGTTCGAGTGAGACAAGACCAATGTTCTCAATAACCCTGAGAATGCGATAGTGGCGTGGGCGGCGTTTACGAGCGTGAGTTGCGCGCTGTACTTGCGGGTGAATTGAAAGGCGTACGCGCGGTTACCAAATCCTGCAGCGAAATCGAACGCGCCTGCGCCATGCAAGTGATACAACGACCGTTTCTAGTCGTTAGAGCCCCGGGCAGTGGCTCTGAGGGCACCGGAGACCTGCTGGTTCTGCGCGGCGATATGTGCTTCCCGATAGAAGTCAAGTCCTCCAAATATCCCAAGCAGTACCTATCTGGAAGGACTATGCTCCAGTATGAGGCACTGCGCTCGACAGGAGAGAGGTGTGGTCTGTTGCCCCTGTACGCATATAGGCTCAAGGGAGTCAGGGGGGACAGTTGGCGGATTATGCGCGTAGAGGTGGAAGCGTTGACTGGTAAGTTACGGCATCTCTCTAGGAGCATCCCAAAACTGCCGCTCACCCGCAATGGCACACCACATCTTGACTGGTCCCAAGGGATGCCTCTGCACCGCTTCATAGCACTAGTATGCCGATCAGACGGGGCTAGATCAATCGATACAGGCATGACGAGTGTGCAGAATCTTGAGTCAGTACTAGAATTCACCAACTAGAATTCGTTCTCACCAGAGAGTTCGGAATCCAACCTGTCAAGTCTCTTGTTAAGTCGCTCAACGCTTTCCCTGACTCCATCCAGAGAAGCCTGCTTCAGCAGCCTCCTGACACTGTCGCGCTCGCGTCTGAGCGAGTCGATTCGTCGGTTCAGGCTCCTCTCGTCTTCCTCCGCTTCTCTAGACATGTTAGTCGTAGGGTGCCCTGTCTCAAGGTGCTTACTCTCATGAGACGCAGGTTGAAGAGGGAAAATGCGCCCCTTGCACTATGGAAGAGGGGGCGCGAAGGAGAAGTTACTGGCTCCCGATGCTGATGCTCTACCTGCTGTATTTCATCGGCTCTCCACTGTGGGTAGTGGTGGCCACGGGGCTCTGGTACGTCGGCCTGCTATACCTCGAGAACGAAGGTCACCTCGACAGGTACGGAGTGTCGAAGGTGCTCGGAGTCGTGCTCATGGTCAGGACCATGCATGGGCAGCGGTTCCTAGATTGGATCTCTAGCAGTAGGAAATTCTGGCGGGCGTTCGGGGAATTCTCAATCTGGCTCTGCATGTTGGCCATGCTCGGAGTCGTTACTCTGCTCCTGATTAGTGCGATTAGCACCGCGATAGCCCCGCCTGAGGAGTACCTGCCGGCCAGCGACCTGTTGCTGATACCGGGTGTGACCAGTTTCGTGCCGTTCTGGTGGCCAGTACTAGCCCTCGTCTTCGCATTGGTGATACACGAATACAGCCACGGCATCCAAGCGCGTGCGCACGGCATGCGAGTCCGCAGCTTCGGACTCCTACTGGCCGGACCCATTCCAATTGGGGCCTTCGCCGAACCGCAGATGCATGAGATGGTTCGTGCCCCTAGACGCGAGAGGATGCGCCTGTATGCCGCTGGCCCATCAATCAATATCATCGCCACTTACATCGCTCTAATCATGCTGTCAGCAGCGGCCTCTGGTCTGGTTGCGAGTCATCCCGGAGTCTACGCCACAGGGGTCATCGCAGAGGAGGGGGCCGAAGAAGGGGGGCTGCTCCCGTACGAGATCATCATCCGGATAGAAGGTGCCAGAGTATCCGACTACAGCGATTTCGTAGAACAGATGGATTTGCTGTCATCGGGTGAAGAGGTGACTTTCACAAAACTCTCGCAGCCCAACTCAGAAGGTAAGCGAACGGTTCGCGACATCTCAGTCACTCTTGGAGACCGTTACCAGTACTATATCGGGCTGTGCGAAGGCGATGCGTTGTGCGTAGAAGATACTGAAGTTATACTGGCCGAACTGGGCATCGAGCGTGGTGATGCCTTCCTAGGGGTGAGCAACCTGCGATCTAGTTCGTCCGGGGTAGACTACTATTCCAGAATACTGGGTGGAGATTACAACCTGAGACAGTCTGCCTTAGGCACTGCTCTCACTCCTCTGGCAATGATTGGAGTCCCGATACAGTACGAAGGGCAGACGATGATGCTGGAGGAGCGCGCCATGCTGGAATCCGGTGGTGGCAATGTCGCCTCCGCTCTGGGAACCGAAGGTATGCTGATGCTGTTTGACTTCCTATTCTGGCTGGTCTGGATTAACTTCCTGCTCGGCTTCGCCAACCTGATTCCCATGATACCTTTCGATGGCGGCCACATAGTGAAAGACGGGTTTCACTCCGTGCTGGACAGGCTCACCAGCGGCATCCACCCCATGCGAGTGGAAGCGATGGCTGAACGTATCAGCAGCATGAGTAACTTCCTAGTGTTGTTCATAGTAATCGTGCCGATTATCCTGCCGCGAGTGGTATGACTCACTCCTCTTCAGCGGATTCATCGCGTCTCTCGATGACAATCTCTAGCAGGTACGGTATCGAGATTATGACTGCGACAACCACAGCGAGGCCCCTCCATGTTGTATCCGTGACTTGGGACGATGTGCCTGAGAAAGCGAGTTTTGCTGCACCTAGCCAGGGAATCTCCGTGGAAGCAACACCGACAACCCACTCGTCCTTAACCGCCTGCACCGGATTCCCATTCTCATCCTTTAGTCCGCTTCTCGGATCATCGCCAGTGGCTATTCTCTGATCGATATTACAACCATTGGTTCCCTCATTGTCTCCCGTTGTAAGGTAGCCCTCATGAGGGGGTTCCCAGTTCTTTATTTCGAGATTGGTGAATCCACCATGGTAGGGGCACTGGTAGTCGAGTGTCCAGGTGATGCTGTCCACGTTTCGCAGAGTGGTCCCCGGAACATCCCAGCCTCCCGATGCGTTAGCCACTACCTTGAGCAAGGGCCTATGGATGACTGGGGTGTCAGAACCACCGTTCTTCTGGTAGATGATGACATCTCCCGCCATGCCGTGCGATTCGTATCCGAAGTTGTCGTTACCAGTCTCAGTGGCCTCGGCGAAGGTCACGATTTCGACCCTGTTGGGATCCATTACCAGCACCAGATCACCGGGGTCGATGGCACCCAGAGAGCCATCATCCTCGTGCATCATAGAACCAGACTCAACGACGACCATCGGCGGGAACGAACCGGTCGCGACCCACATCGATCCGAGCAACAGAACCACTAGGCCGAGAGCCAGCATGACTTCCCTAGCTATTCCGGAAGACATCTCACTCCTCCTCTTCGCCCGACTCAGTGCGGGGGCGAGTAGAAAGCAGCAAGCCTGCGAACAGGGAGATGAAAAGAATGCTGATAGCATCGTAGTGAGGAGATATCTCGTAGACCCGTTCAAACTCATAAATCGATGCAGTCAGGTCTAGTGTGTGGTCGCGCTCGCCGCTGGAACTAGTGAACAATCCCAACATTGTGTTGTATGCAAGAAGCATAGTCCCAGTTAACGAACCAGCAATCAGTCCCTGATTGACTGACTGTTTCCTGAGAGGGTGCAAGCCCGGCAAGGTATTGGCGAGAGTTGAATCAGTGGTGTACCACCACGACTGTCCCGAGGGGGATTGGATTCTGATTTCGTCGCCTTCTGGGGAAATGGCAGACCTGTGCGGACTCACAGACTCAATCTTGTACTTCTTGCCGATCTTGACGTTATGCATCATGTACAGGCCCATTAAACGCGCTTGGTATGACTTGCCAAGCATGTCTGCGGCGTCCTCTGCCTCCTTGTGGCGACGAAGTATCTCAGGGCGTGAATCGAGGTGTAGGATGTCTTCTAGGATCTGTCGCTGCCCCGAGTACACGGCAAACTCCGGTGCGGCGTAGAATGCCACTGCCAACCCCCCGATGAAGGCCAGCCAGCTCCACGGGACCAAATGCTCGACCTCTGGGTCACTGTGGCCATCCAGAACGAACAGGAAGACGAAGCCCCAGACCATGCTGGAGACGGAAATAATCGTCGAGTAGGCGATTATCTGGAAGTGGCGGTCACTCTGACTCTCCCACCAACGGCCAAACGACCCCGGGCTGGCAGTACCTCGACGCGCCATCTCCCTCGGCGCGGGGTCATGCTCTCACGATTAGTGCCTTCCGACGAGGCGTTTGTCTCGCGAAGCGCTCTGCGGGGCCTTCCTGAGTACGAAATCCGATTGTTTCATGAATGGAGAGCACCGCTTCATAGCGATGAGGAGTCTCTCGATGGCCCTATTGCTGGTCTGCAGCCTGTTCGGCCCAGGATGCTTCAGTCCTGAAGAGCCACCGGAGTTGGACCCGGGCGCTGACGAAGATGGAGATGGACTTCCGAATGGCTGGGAAGAGGAACACGGGCTCGACCCCTTGAATGGTAGTGATGGGATTGTTTGTCATGGTATGGCGGAGTACTGCCTGCGGGGTTACGACAACTTCACCTTCCCGGAGACTCACAACTCGTTCGCTACCATAGAGGATGGTGTATGGATGGCGATGAATCACTATACTGCGCTGCAAGCGCAGTGGGACGGTGGGATTCGCGCATACATGCTCGATACTCATCACTTGTCCAAAGAAGACACCGCCGTCGAGGACGTTCGGTTCTGCCACGGTGACCCGGATTCCACCTTCCTACATCCATGCATATACTCTGAGGTGGATGCCTATGCATGGATGAGCCATCTCGGCTCGCTGATGAACAACAGCAGCGGCGACGTGGTCAGTCTGCTGCTGGAGAACTATGTCCCGGGAGAGCATCTCGAAGTGCTGTTCAACCAGACAGGTATGCTCGACAGGGTCTTCGTGCACCAGCCCGGGCAGCCTTGGCCGAGTATCGGAGAAATGGTGCTCAACGGTACCGACCTTGTGGTCTACTGGGACTACCAGTATGACGAGAGGTTTCCCTGGCTGCACCACGCTTGGACTCACAGTTGGGATACGCCGTATGGCGAGCAGGAACAGGATGAGATGTCTTGCAGAGTTGGTAGGGGCGACGGAATCCAGCCAGTCTGGCACCTAAACAACTGGCTGTCGAGCACCTTTGGTCTGGCCGATCCGGTTAGAGCTGGGCAGGTCAATGACTACGACACTCTGCTAGAGAGGACTCTGGGGTGCTGGGAAGAGGTCGGTGACAGACCCACCTTCATCGCCGTCGACTACTGGGAGGACGGCGAGGTGACGAATGTGACGATTACGCTGAACAAGATGCCTGACTGGTCAGGAGAGGTTCCCGGACATCCCTGATTCAGGTCGTGACGCAATCCCTATGCGCGTCAGACCGGACGGAGGAGATATGCTGGTAGGACTGACTGGGAGGTACGCCTCTGGCAAGACTACTGTGTTACAGTGGTTCGCCAGCAGAGGGGTGCGGACGATGTCATGCTCCGACTCCATCAGGAGGTGGCTATCCGAAGAGGGTATCGAGGAAAGTAGAGGGTCTCTCATCGAGGGAGGACGCGAGCTGAGGAGGCGTGGCGGAGCTGGTATTCTCGCCGAGATGCTGCTCGATGAGCTGTCGGGAGATGATGCTGTCATCGACTCGATACGAACTCCTGGTGAAGTCGAGGCCCTGAGGGTTCGAGACGACTTCGTGCTCATCGAAATTCTAGCCGGAACTGATTCACGCTGGCAGCGCTCTAAGGAGCGGGCTCGGCCGGGCGACCCCTCTGACAGAGCCACCTTCATCTCGCAAGAGAAGTCAGAGGAAGTGGCTCTCGATGCTGCAGGCCAAGCATTGGTGGCAACAGCAGAACTAGCCGATCTGGTCCTTTTCAACAACGGCTCTTTAGAGGATTTGCACGGCGATCTAGAGGAACTAATCGAGAGGCTGCCCTAGGCCTGTCTGACTGTGATTCCGGCCTCTTGCATCATCCCCATGGCAATGCCGAAATCCTTCTTCCAGCGTTCGGGAATATCGATATCTGCAGGATAAACCACTTCGGAGACTCCAGCTTGTATGAGCGAGCGCGTGCAGCGCGTGCACGGAGGCCAAGTGACGTAAGCGGTGTTCCCCTTGAGAGAGATACCGGTCCTCGCTGCATGCATTATGGCGTTCTCCTCAGCGTGGCATATTAGTGGGTACTTCTGCTCACGGTCCTCGAGTCTCTCAGCATCGTCCTCGATGCCACGCGGGAAACCGTTGAACCCAGTCGAGCGGATTTCCCTATCCTCGCCAACTACGACGCACCCGACCTTGGTTGAGGGGTCCTTGCTCCAAGCTGAGATGTGTGCAGCCAAATCGAGAAATCTTCTGTCCCACTTATTGCTCATATCTACACCTTTCTAGACGTCATTGTCCGGTTGATCCTCAGTCAGGCTCGGGTCGTATCCTTCCCATAATTTTGGATTTGAGTAGCAGTCGGGGTCGTCTTCGTCGGCCTGACCGCCGTTGTCATTGTCAATCCCGTCTCCACAGTTCCCGACTCCACTATCGCCCCTCTTGGACAACAACTCGTCTACCCCTCCGGAGGAGGCTACTGCAATCAGAATACCGAGGAGAACCAGTGTGAGGGCAATCAGGATGATTTTTGACGCCGAGTCCTTCGACTCCACTACGACCCTGACTTCGACCTTGTCTTCCTTATCCTCGGACATGTGATGCGAGCATCTCAGCAAGTCATCCTACTTGGGTTCTTAGTGGACTGTCAACTCGTCCCAGAGATCCAATCCGTCCCTATCAACGACATATCCGAGCAGGTCTCCGATGAGGTAAACGCTGCCGATGACTAGCAGTTCGGACTTGAGCTCTCTCGCCATCTCTCCTCCCATTTCAAAGGCCTTCTCGGGATTCCTCTCCACATTATTGAGGGTGTGAATCACACCCATGCTCTCCAGTGTCGTGGACAGTTCCTCGACGCTGACAGGGGGATCTCTACCGCTAGTCGTCTCGGTCAAGATAAGTCGGATGAACCTGTCCTCCTTACGGAACGCAGCAACGACCGGTTCGAGCGTGGCTCTCAAGTCAGCCTTCTTGCTCAATCCTAGCAGGACTACGCTGGGACTGACTACCTCAGCGAGGTCACTGGCGAGGCTCTCTGCGTTGTGCGCGGCGCTCAGGTGTGTCACCACGCCGACCATCCAATCCTTCCCATAACCTGCCGAGCGACCAGGCCAGAAGCAGTTCTCCGTGAGTGCTTGCCACCCAAGATGCGCGGCCGTGGCCTCGACCATAGCCGAGTAGCTAGACCATTTCGAGCCGGTTTGGGACCTAGGCAACCAGGACAAGTCGTCCCCTGCTGTCCCCTCGATGACTCGCCTGACCAGCAAATCATCGTGCTGCAGTGCTATGAGAGGAACTCCGGGTCGATGTATGGCCGCCTTCTCGGCGGCAATCTCAGCGAGAGTATCGCCTAGGAACTCGCTGTGCTCCTTCGAAATAGTGGTCAGGATGCATAAATCTGCCTCGACCATCCTAGTCGCATCGAGCCGCCCTCCCAACCCAGTCTCGATAATGCCACGCTCTATTCCAGCCTCACTGAATGCAATCATCGCAACGAGAAAGGTTGTCTCGAAATAAGTCGGGCTGCACTCTGGATCCATTTCGGCAGCGTCCCTAACGGAACTGAGCAGTTTGTCGAATGTCTCAGGTGATATTGGTCTGCCGTCGATTCTGATTCTCTCCTCGACGGTCACCAGATGCGGTGAGGTGAACAGCCCGGTAGTGAGCCCGCTGGCACAGGCAGCCGCAGACAGCTGGACGCATACAGATCCCTTTCCGTTGCTACCAGCGACATGAATTGAAGGGAAGTCAAGATGTGGATTTCCTAGTCTGGAGAGAAGTGTAGCGCAGTTCTCCAAGCCCAGTTTTACTCCCATTAACATCCGCTCGTCGAGCCAGTCTCGGTCACTCATTCGGATTCCCCACTCCCAAGCAGCGCCCGGGCGTGAACGGGTCAAGGTGATATGGGCCTTGAAGTTCGTGGGAGCATGGACGGAAGCGAGCCCGGTAGTGTGCTCGAAGTGATGCGGCAGCAGTGGGCATCGATGGCGGGCATGGGGGGCATGTTCGTCGGCACGATTCTACTAGGCCTCAGCATCCAGCCAATTTACGATGTTGACGAAGTCAGAGCCTTCGGAGCGGAAGGTGCGTCCAAGGGCGGCTATGTCGCCTTGGAACTGTTATTCATCATGATTTTCACAGTGCTGATTATCTGGTTGGCGCGAAAGGGCCTAGATTTCGTAATCAAAGTCATTGTGATGTTAGCCTTAGGAATGAGTCTCTTCTACATCGTGTGGCCATACGTATGGTTGTTATTCTACATACTAGGAATCTCATCTAGCAATCTAATCTTAGGTTCTTCAATAGCAATTTGCATATCTCTAATGGCGACGTTAGTAAAATATCCAGAGTGGTATGTAGTCAACACAGTTGGGGTACTCGTCGGCGCCGGAGTCATCACGCTGATTGGAGTTTCATTCGTTCCCGTACTCATCATCGCGTTCATGCTCGCTGCGGCGATATACGACCACTGGGCAGTCAACAGTAGCAAGCACATGCTCGAACTGGCTGACACGATGATCAAGAATAAACTCCCAGTTCTGTTGGTTGCCCCTAAGGAGAGGGGTTACTCCTTCATCGAGGAAGATGAACAAGTGATGCGCAGTGAGGTACCCGGAGATATGGATTGGGATGACCCGGCTCCTCACATCAAGCCGAAGAGCGGTGGCAGGGATGCCCTGTTCATGGGTTTGGGCGATATCATATTCCCGGGGATGCTGGTAATCTCATCCGTATCCTTCCTACCTGAATGGGGACCCGAGATTGGGACTATTTTCGGCACCATGCACGCGGGCCCTCTCGCTGTAGGCCTAGGTACACTGTTCGGCGGCCTGTGTGGCTATGTGGCACTGATGACACAGGTTGCTCGTGGTGAAGCGCAAGCTGGTCTGCCACTGCTCAACGGAGGCAGCATCCTGGGCTACCTAGTATCGGGAGTAATAGCAATCGGCCCGGCTGCCCTGTGGCAGGACATCTCGTTCCTGTGAGTTCAAACGCCGATTGGTTGAAGGGTCGCTGACCAGCCCTCAGGGCTGGTCGCAATGCTAGACATCAGCATGTTCAGAGAGCATTCTGACGTCATCAGGGCTGACCATGACAGACGTGGGCTGACGCACGAGAGCATTGACGAGGTCATCCGTCTCGATGAGGAATGGCGTAGTACCAGGTACAATGCAGACCAGCTTCGGAAGGCTCGCAATGAAGCTGCGAGGAGTATCGCTGAGGCAAAGAAATCGGATGATTCGTCAGCCGCTGATGCGATATTGGCCGAAGTAGCCGACATCGGCGCCCAAATTGACAAGTTGGCGGAGCACTCGGACGAGTGCCTAGAGCAGCGCGACGCCTTGAGGATGAGAATTCCCAACATCCTACACGCTGAGGTGCCAATAGGCGAGGACGACCAGAAGAACACCCTGCACAGCATGCACGGAGAGAAGGCCGAACTGGATTTTGAGCCGCGTAACCACAATGACCTGATTGAGATGAATGGTTGGGTCGACCAAGCGCGCGGGGCCAAAGTCGCTGGCAGCCGCTTCTACTTCATGCAGGGCGATCTAGCTAGGTTAGAGATGGCGTTACAGCAGTACGGTGCTGATTTCCTCAGAGGTAGGGGCTACACGCTTGTACAACCTCCTCTGATGATGAACCGGGACGCCTACGAGGGTGTCACCGACCTAGCGGATTTCGAGACCGTGATGTACGGCATAGAACCCGACAATTACTACCTCATCGCTACCAGCGAGCACCCCCTCACCGCAATGCGGATGGACGAGATAATCGAGCCCAGCGAGTTGCCAATAAGATTGGTAGGAGTCTCGGCCTGCTTCCGTCGCGAGGTTGGTGCGCACGGATTGTCTGACCGTGGCATCTGGAGAGTTCACCAGTTCACCAAAGTAGAGCAGATCGTAATCTGCCATCCAGACGACTCTTGGGATCACCACGAGGAGCTGTTGGACAATGCGGTGGACCTGTGGGACAATCTCGGACTGCACTACAGAGTTGTGAACATCTGCACAGGTGACATGGGTACAGTGGCGGCGAGGAAGTACGACCTCGAGGCGTGGCTGCCCGGAGCGGGGGACTACAAGGAGGTCGTCTCATGCTCGAACTGCACCGACTATCAGGCCAACCGTCTGCGCATGAGGTACAGAACCACTGAGGGCAACGAGACGGTGCACACGCTGAACTCCACAGCGATAGCAACCAGCAGAGCACTGGTCGTGATATTGGAGCAGAATCAGATGAAAGATGGACGCGTCAGCGTACCCGAGGCCCTCAGGCCCTACATGGGCGGCCAAGAAACCCTAGAGCCGCTTCACTGAACCGCCGCTTCACTGCGGCGCTTCATCCTGACAAGTAGTGCCACTACCAGTATCACTACGAAGGCTGAGATGAACGGTATCAGGATGGCGATTAGTGTGAGGGCCACGCTGGCGACGTTCTCACCTGTGGCGACAGCAGAGTTGCCCAACCCGAAGGTGAAGGTCGAACTCAGGCTGCGAGTCGCGACTGTGGCTGACTGGATGGTGGCAGCCACACCACCACCGGCCACAATGGCGACCGCCCACTGGAAGATGGGGTCGGAACCCTCGAGAACTATTGCCGTCATCGCGACTCCAGCAAGGATGGAAGCAGGTGTTGCTATAGTGTCGAGAGCGTTGTCTATCCACGGTGCGTAGAAGCCCGCGAACTCGGCCACGGTGGCTATCCCTAGAACTACGATGGCCAGTGTGGAAGTGAAGAACTCGAACTGAGTTCCCACAAGATCGAGTTCGAGGAACCAGACGATGTCGAGTCGCGCCGCCACAGACAGCAAGAATGGTGGCAGGAATACTCTGAACCCCGATGCTGCTGCTAGGCTTATCCCCATCAGGGTGGCCATGATTACAGCGGTCGCCTCCATGTACAGCCGACCTCGGGACTCGATATTAACCCAGACCCGGCCTCAATCCCCGATTTCAACGAGTGTTGCTCCCATCTCCACTCGGTCACCCACCGAATAGTGCAGCTTGGTAATCTCGCCCGCTAATGGAGCCTGTATTCTATGCTCCATCTTCATCGCCTCCATCACCACTAGAGCCTGTCCCTTACGGACCCTCTGGCCCTGCTTGACAAGGATCTCCAGTATCGTACCCGGCATCGGCGCCGATAGCCCACCTTCAACTGATTTGTCCTCGGCACTGCCGGGCTCGTGCATGCGTACCACGTGGATTCGTCCGTCAAGGTGAATCCACCAGTCATCTCCAAGTTTCGCAACGTGTGCTAGGTGCAGTGTTCCAGCAATCTCCACCCTGAGCCGCCCGTGCTGATTTGCACGCGAGATGCTAACATCTGGGGAATTGACGGCGAGGCCATCAAGATTCAATGAAGAGAGGCTAAGAAAGCCTTCTGAATCTGATACACTAGCGGTGTAACGCCCTGTGCCCTCTCCTACGCTCCACTCCATTTTGCACCTCAGGGGAACGACCTCGTCAGGGTCCTGAACGGATCTCCAGGATGCCCTGTGTGCTCGTCTAATGCTCCCAGTCCGCCATCGGATGGGGCTCGTTCGAGCCCGAGTCTCTGAGCCGCGCAGGCAACGGCCACTAAGACCGCGGGCTCGACTTTGGTATGTGAGAATCCGGAAATATCGGAAGAATCTAGGAAGTCGGTTGTCACACTGCCAGTGGTGAAGGCTTGGTGTGCAGCGACATCGCGCAGGAAGCCGATGTTGGTCGTAACTCCGAGAGCAATAAGGTTGGACAAGGCTGTATCGAGCCTTCGTAGGGCTGCTCTGCGCGTCGGCGCATGGACGATTAGTTTGGCTAGCATGGGGTCGAAATCTATGGTGACGGTATCTCCTTGCCTCACTCCCGAGTCAACCCTGATTCCAGGGCCTTGTGGAGTCTTCCATGTCACTAAGCGTCCAACACAGGGCAGGAAGCCGCGGGACGCGTCTTCGGCGTATACGCGCGCTTCGATTGCGTGTCCACTTAGACCTACGTCTGCCTGAATAATACCTAGAGGCAAGCCGGCAGCGACCTCAAACTGCTTGAGGACTAGGTCGATGCCAGTGGTCATCTCGGTGACAGGGTGCTCGACCTGCAATCGGGTGTTCATCTCGAGGAAGTAGAACTCACCCCTAGAGGATAGTAGGAACTCTACCGTGCCAGCTCCCTCGTAGCCGACCGACTTTGCAGCCTTGACGGCAGCAGCTCCCATGGCCTGACGGAATTCTGGATCTACAACAGGAGAGGGGGCCTCCTCGATTACCTTCTGGTGTCTGCGCTGCAGTGAGCAGTCTCTCTCGTTGAGGTGGATACAGTTGCCGTGCGAGTCGGCTAGAATCTGGACTTCGATGTGCCTCGCGCCAGTGAGGAGGCTTTCGACATAGATGGTTCCGTCACCGAAGGCCGCCGAGGCCTCACGCGAGGCTGCCTCGTACTCAGTCCTGAGCATCTTTGGCTTCTGTACTGCTCGCATTCCTTTTCCTCCACCGCCGGCACTGGCCTTGAGCAGCAGAGGATACCCCACTCTAGCGGCACATGCCGCCAATATTCCCAGATGGTCTGCTCCGTCGGGCACGGTCAGTTCCTCGCCCGGGATTACCGGCACGCCTGACTCAATCATCTTAATTCGTGCCGATATCTTGTCGCCCATTGTCGAGATAGCCTCTGCCGGAGGGCCAATCCAAACCAGCCCTGCGTCGGCAACAGCGCTGGCGAAATCGCTTCTCTCGGACAGGAAGCCATAACCGGGGTGAACTGCATCAGCTCCGCTGCTGAGGGCAGCGGATATGATGGCCTCTGAGTTCAGATAGGTGTCAGCGAGGGTCTCGCCGGAAATGTGGACTGCCTCGTCGGCCACCTCAACGTGCAGTGATCCTGCATCGACGTCCGAGTATACGGCCACGCTGCCGAGACCAGCTTCTCTGGCGGCCTGCAGCACTCTGACCGCTATCTCTCCCCTGTTTGCAACCAGCACAGTGGAGAATGGCCGAGGAGCGGTGCTGAATGGGCCTGCTGTCATGCTTAACCGTCCTGATCTTCCGGTGACCAGGCTGGTGGTCGGCGGTCAAGGAATGCTGACAACCCCTCTTGACCCTCGGGGGATCCTCTCATCTCGCTAGTCTTGTCCAGCGTCCACCGACGCAGGTCCTCATCAGTACCGCGCCAGTTATCGAGGGTCTGAGTGAGGCTCTTGGCCTCGGTGACTGCCACTGGGCCAGTGCTCATGACCGTCGCAATTGTTGCGTCGACCATTTCTGCCGTCTCTTCCAACGAAGTGGATACCTGATCGACCATGCCGATATTCAACGCCTCATGCCCATCGAAGCGCCCTGCGAGCATGGCTAGTCGACGGAACTGAGCGCTGCCCACACGACGGTATACGTAGGGGCCAATCACCGCTGGCAAGATACCTAACTTCGCCTCGGACAGTGCGATTCTAGAACTGTCTAGGGCAATGACATGGTCTGAGCAGGCGATGAGTCCTGCGCCACCTCCAAGTGCAACACCCTGAACTGCTGAGATGGTGAAACAAGGATGAGCCCACAGACTGTTGAACAAGCGATCGAGGCGTTCGGAGCCGATACGGTTTTCCTCTGGACTCTTAACTCCGGCATCGCGCATCATGTTGATGTCGGCTCCTGCGCAGAAGTGCCGTCCAGCACCTCGAAGAACCAGCACTCGAAGATACTCGGCGCCGTCGTGGTCGCGCAGAGAGCCCGTTCTGCCAACCGAGCGATGGGTGGTCCAATCTAGGATATCGATGATTTCGCTGATTAGTTGTACATTGAGTGCGTTGTAAACGTCGCTTCGTTCCAGAGTGAGGTTGGCGACCGAGGCATTGATGCTCAAAGAGCAGAGTTCCGCGGAGGGTTTTACATCACTCATCCTCATTATATCACATCCTGAAAACGCCGTAGTCTTGGTCCGGCATAGGGGCATTTAGGCTGGCAGATATGCAAAGTCCGATCACATCGCGAGTGTCTCGCGGATCGATTACTCCATCGTCCCAGAGTCGTGCTGTAGAGTAGTACGGATTGCTCTCGCTCTCGTACTTCTCGCGGATCTCGTCGGGGTCGGCGTTGCCCACTGAGGAAAGCACGCTGGCAGCCTGCTCGCCTCCCATCACGGATATTCTCGCATTGGGCCACATGAAAAGGAAGCGTGGGTCGTAGGCGCGCCCGCACATGCCGTAGTTGCCAGCTCCATGCGAGCCACCGATAATGACTGTGAATTTCGGGACAGGCACGCAGGAGACTGCCGTGACGAGCTTGGCACCGTCCTTGGCGATGCCGCCGGCCTCGGCATCACGCCCGACCATGAAGCCTGAGATATTCTGTAGGAATACCAACGGAATACCTCGCTGGCCGCATAGTTCGACAAAGTGGGTGCCTTTCAGTGCCGACTCGGAAAACAGAATGCCATTGTTGGCGACGATACCGACCGGGTAGCCATGAATCCTAGCGAAGCCACAGACCAGTGTGTTGCCATAGCGCTGCTTGAACTCGTGGAAGCGCGAGCCGTCCACAACTCTGGCTATGACCTCTCTGACATCATAGGGAGTACGGTTGTCAGTGGGTATGATTCCCATCAGGTCCTGCGGGTCGTGTGCAGGCTCTTCTGGTTGTGAGGTGTCGAGCCTATGTTTGGGGTCGACGTTTAGGTTCTCAACCACGCTGCGCACCATCCTGAGCGCCTCAGTCTCGTCTTCGGCGAAGTGATCGGCCACTCCTGACTCTCTAGTGTGCAGATCGGCTCCACCGAGGTCTTCCGCCGAGACCTCCTCTCCTGTAGCTGACTTAACCAGAGGAGGGCCGGCGAGGAAGATGGTGCCGTTGCCCTTGACGATTATTGACTCGTCAGACATCGCCGGGATGTAGGCACCGCCGGCGGTACACGAACCCAGCACGGCGGCGACCTGCGGAATCCCCTTACTCGATAGGATTGCCTGATTGCGGAAGATACGTCCGAAGTGTAGTTTGTCTGGGAATACCTCGTCCTGCATGGGAAGAAAGGCCCCTCCCGAGTCCACGAGGTAGATGCAGGGTAGGTTGTTCTCCTCGGCTATCTCCTGAGCCCTGACGTGCTTCTTGACCGTCATCGGGTAGTACGAACCGCCTTTTACGGTGGCGTCGTTGGCCACGAAAATGCACTCCTTGCCGTGCACCACACCTATGCCAGTGATGATCCCGGCAGAGTGAGCTCTGCCGTCGTACAGTCCATTGGCGGCTAATGTCGAAAGCTCAAGAAACGGAGTCGCAGCGTCGCAGATTTCAGATATCCGCTCCCTCGGCAGGCTCTTGCCACGCTCTCGGTGGCGATCGACGTACTTTCCTCCTCCTCCCTCTTTGGCGGCGTCCACTCTGGCCCTCAGAGCTTCCACCAGAGCCAGATTGGCCTCTGTGCGGGACTCGAAATCCTCGCTCCCTTGGTCGATGCGGGTGGTCAGTCTATCCATGCCTCTCGCTCCCCTCAGACGGCGAGCGAGCCTTCAATTGAATGGACTCGACATCATAGATGTCGAATTTAGACGCCGATTACGAGCCGTCCGACATCCCTCAGTCCCGGTGCCATGCCGACAGTTAGGATGGCCATAGCAATGAGTAGCCTGAGGTGCTGCTGCCGGTGCTCAAAGTTGGCTATTGCGAAGAAGTACCAAATTAGTCCGCCGAGAGCCAGTTTGACTACTGTGAACCCATACGCGTTGCCGAAGAACTCGATAATCTCGGCCGAGAACAAGTGCTTCTCGGAGTATCCGAAGGCCTCTATCCCAATGCCTGTAGCGAGTCCGTCGAGCAGTTGTCCGGCGACAGCAAGAAAAACCACCGGGGAAGCCAACACCGCCTTTTTTCTCAGGCTCTCGATTAGGTCCTTGTCGGAAGATTCCAGCTCATCGTACTGCTCCTCTGTCATCCCTAGAGGAAGGATGCCCGCGACGAAGCCGTGCTCGGCCAATTCGCTGGCTGCTGGAAGACCAGTCTGATGCATCTGGTAAACGAGCACTGCCGGCGCGCCGATGACTACTGCCAATGGCCAAAGTGTGACTTGGTCGGGGTTGCTGATGCCAAACGAAAGCAGGGGGCCGAGAAGCGCTATTGACCCTCCGAGACCGACTATGAAGACACAGCGCTGGACCAGCGTGAAGCCGAATAACGGTTTGTTAATTATCAGAGCAGGTACGAGCAGGGCGGTGATGAAGCACACCAGCATTGCGGTATCATCGAAGCCTGCAGATGAAGTGACTGAGCCAGCATCGATAGAAGTGTAGTAGATAACAATCTGGGCGAGGATAAGAATCGTCGCAGCGCTGTCAACCTTGGATATCATGTCCTCTTCCGACTTGGAATCGCTGTGGGCGATTAGGTATCCGAAAGCCCCAGCGATGACGACCCAGGCTGCTGTTTGGAAATGGATGCCGGGGCTGACGAAGTAGGGTTCGAGCGAGGTGTCGAACATGTTGGCATCCTCCACGATCTCGCCGAGGACTGCCCAGAGGACGTAGGGCAGCAGTGCCAGTATCATAGCATCGCTGTGATCTAACCCCAGATAACGGAGCCATGCAGAGAGGGCGATGGCGAACAGAGTAAGCACGAATGCGTAGGTCATGGTGTTGGCTAGGTTGTAGCTGGCATCGTTGCTAGACTCGTTCAACACCGGATTGAGATAGTACTCGTATAGGAAGTCGGTCACGGGGTTTTCCACACTTAGGAAATTCAGTACGATACCACCGAAGACCAGTCCGGCGACAAGAAGCAGGGCTTTGATGGCCCACTCCTCGTAGTCATACATCTCCTCGAGAGGATTAGACACGGCATTCCGTGAAGCGCGCTACGCTTATGCATGGCGGTGTGGGTCACTCTTCCTCGTAGACAATTTCCTCGTCATCTGCGAGATCCAGTATGCTGCTTACTTCCTCTTCGTCTTCGGGGTCGACCTGTGAGTCCTTGAAACGGCGCTCCCTGCGTCTACGTGCCTCTGCCAGTCCCGGAACCAGTGTCTCGAAGGTTGAAGACTCGTCGGTACTGTGCCCCTCATAACTCTCGAGCCTGCGAGAGCGTAGTCTCTGGCGCTTGCGGTCTTGCTCGAGACCGTGCAGGATAGTGCTGTGTTCGGAGCCGCGCAGGATACCTTCGATTGCGGGTGCGGCTAGAGCGAGTCCGTCCTCGTCTCCGATGACCAGTACCGTAGATCCGTATATCGCCAACTCACAACGGGAAATCTCCTCTATCAGACTGCGGATACGGCCGTTTCTGCCAATCAGTCTGCTCCTCATCCTACGGGTTTGATTGGGTTGCTTGCCTACCCACTCACGGATGTCGTACATCTTGAGAAAAACCTCGTCCTGAATCAGCTGTACGGCTCGCTTTGGAGCCAGTCCGCGACCGATAGCCACTATGACATCGGGCATCTTCATTCGGACGATTGGATCTACACTACCCTCTCCCCAGTCGGCCATTACTTCACCATTCTTTGAGTCAATCTCAAGTGTTGCTCCGCACGCTTCTTCAAGCATACGGCGGGTCTCACCGCCCTTGCCTATCAGCACCGCAATGCGGTCCTGCGGGATACGTGCCAGATGCTCCACGACTGCGGTCGACCCGCCGCCCTGTTTTAATCTCCGCCCGAGAGCGAAGGGAGAGAGGGAACTGGATCATCGAGCACTCTAGCTAAACTTTCAGCTAGGTCGACGTTGTGCCCCTGTCGATTTATCCAATCGACTAGTCTAGTTACGTCCCTGATTAGGAACTCATCTGAACTGGGGTGCTGTCGGGTTACGCTCTGACCGACATCGATGACCCATGGCTCTCCGTCGAGCCAGAGGACGTTGTATTCGCTGAAGTCGGCGTGCACGAGATCACATGTCTGCCAGTTAATCGCTACGAACTCGAGCAGGTCCTCGAAGACCTCGTATGGCTTATCGATGGTGATGTCCTTGAGTCGAGGACTGGCTCCCCTCTCGTCGCCGATATATTCCATTACGAGGACATTCTTCAGGCTATCAAGCGGCTCCGGGACCCGTAGTCCATGCTTGCGCATGCGCTTGAGATTTCGTAGCTCCTTGCGCACCCAGATGTTTACCAGTTCGCGGTGCCTGCGTGACAGGCCTGAGAACCTCGGATCACCGTCGATGTACTTTGCCAGACCCTTGAATACCGCATTGGTTGTGTGGAATATCTTGACGGCTACTGGGCCGTGATTGGTGGTAGCGTGGAAAACATGCGCTTCCTTGCCTCTGGCTATTGGGTAGTCAATTGTCTCAATCTTCCCCTTCTGCATCAGCTTGTGAACCGCCAGCAGCGTAGAGCGGTCGAAGACCTGATCGAAAACCCGTCTATCGACCCACTCGTATCTCCCCTTACCGAGGACTCCTTGCAGACCGTCCTCAATATCGTCGAACATCCGCTTGAAGCGCGGCTCAGACATCCAGTCGTGCTTCTTCTCTGCTCGCATCAAGGCGTCGAGTTCTGGAAAGTCGTCCATCTCATCCGACATGCTCTCACCCAAAGAACGAATCTATGTCATCCTCAGGAGCTTGGTCCGGAGTGGTTTCGGACTCGGACTCGGTGATTTCTGAGACCTGCGGTTTGGACTCTTTCTCTGGCGACTCCTCTTCGGCCGCAGTCTCGATGTCGATACTTCTCACTCCTTCAAGATCGGACATGCCAAACAGATCCACTATCTCAGGGAGCACACCCTTCCTAGAGAGGTAGAGAGATTGGGTCTTGGTATAGCGCATGCATACGTTTGCCTTCTCATCCTGGAAGTCCCAAGGTTGGACCACGATGAGATCACCCTCGCGCACCCACTGCCGGCGTCGCATCTTGCCCGGGATGCGAGCGAGGCGGCTTTCGCCATCCTCGCAGACTGCTCTGACCCTGCGTCCACCGAGTATCTGATCGGCGATTGCAAACATCTCGTTCACCTTCCGTTTTGGAAGGGGGACGCGAATGCGGTCGCCGCCGGATTCCAGCCGAGCCAGAAGCTCTGTGTCGACCTTCTCTTCCCTACGAGCCATGAGGCTGCGTCGATAGTCCCCTATGTGAAGTTGAGCATATCTAATCAACTGCCCATAAAGGAGTCGACTGCAGAGCCTACCATGTCGAGCAGCGAGTTGCTCAGCGGACCAATGCCGAAGAGCAGTGTCAGCACGGCACATGCGATGATGGCCATCCTCAAAGATGGGGCGCGTTTGAGGGGGTTCTCCGTGGCTGGAGACTCAAAGAACATGACCAAGACGATTCTGAGGTAGTAGAACAGTGACAGTGCGCTGTTCAGTACGATGGCGACTGCGAGCCAGAACACCGGATCCACCCCCTGTGCCCATGAGAGTGCGGTGGACGCTGATGCAGAACCGCTGCCGGCTGATACGTTGACTATCCCGTTAATCATCAGTAATTTTGAGAGAAAACCGGAGAGTGGTGGAACTCCGGCGAGAGAGAGCATGAACACAAACATCGATGCGGCGATCACAGGATCGCGTCGGCCCATCCCATGCAGATCCTCCATCCTGTGGCCCTTTCCCTCTGCCTCGAGCATCGAGAGGATTAGGAAGGCACCCATCTTGAACAGCACAAGCACGACGAGATGGAATACCACAGCGGTGACGATAAGAGCGGACGTGTCTGAATCGGATAATCCGGAGCCGGTTGCAGCGATGGCTGCGAGCATGTATCCTGCGTGAGCCACGCTAGAATAGGCTAGTACCCGCTTCGGATTGTCACTGGTTAGCGCTGCAAGGTTGCCCCAAGTCATCGTCACCACGGCAATTATAGACAGTGCGAGGAACCAGAAAGCCTGCCCCTCTGAAGGCATCGTGACCACCAGTAGGAGTCGTATGAGGGCGACGAAACCCATCGCCTTCGAAGCCGTTGCCAATACTCCAGCGACCGGCGAAGATGCTCCAGCGTAGGCATCAGGCACAGCCAGATGAAACGGAGCGGCCCCGACCTTGAAACCGAAAGCGACGAGCATCAAGCCGACGCCGATAGTCGCCAACGGGTCCATTCCTTCCATCGCATCCCATGAGGTCGCCAAATCGGTCATGTCGAGGTTACCGTTCCACAAGTACAGCAGCGACATCCCATAGATGCCAATCGCCGAGACCACTGAGCCGACAATGAAGTATTTCGTGCCGGCCTCACCGCCAACATCAGTCTCCTTGTGGAAGGCCACAAGAATGTAGGATGACAGTGATGCGAGCTCAAGGCACACGAACAGCATGAACAGATTAGTCGCCATCGCCATCAGGCTCATTCCGAGCCCTGTAGTGAGCAGTAGGATGTAGAAATCGACCTGTCGTCGGTTGTCTATCAGCGCGTTGATCTTGGCATCAGAGATGACAGTAGAATCCGTATCGAATGGAGCCGAGGCCTTTGGCCTAGCAGGCAGTCGGGCAGTAGACGCCAAAGAGGCAAGCAGGAGTGCGGCGGAGAACACAAGGGCGAACACCCTACTGAACTCGTCCACGTGCAGCAAGTTGCCTATATCGCCTTCTTCGCTTAGGAAGAGTAAGGAAGTCATGAAAGCTAGGGCGAGGGTGGTCGTCGCTATCTGATTCGGGAGTTTTGGATTGTTGGTAGTAGCGAACCTAGTGCCGCCAATCAAAATCGGAATTCGAATCTTCGTCAATGGAATTCGCATCGTCGCATCCCCGAAGTTCGGGACAAGTATCATCACGATGATGCCGCCAAGCATCAGTAACTCGGGCAGGATAAGCTGGGCAGTGGCCGAGTCCATGTCGTTGATTATCGAACTCATGGACTCCACTCCTGTGCCTGCATGGCTTCAATCATGGTGTCGATGACGAATCCGGAACTCCAGTCTGACATCATGTCCCAGAAGATGAATGGCATGATACCGAACAGCGCCGTCATCGCTGCGAGGGTCAGCATACCGGCGTTCTCGTGCCAGGTCAGGTCACTGGGATCTTCGCCGTGCAAGGTATCCGGAAGGATACCATGCTCCGGATCGTTTGACTCGAAGATGGTCCTCTGCATCGAATTCAGGTAGTAGGCTGCGGTGACAATCAGAGTTAGCGCAGGTAGCAGAACCAGCCATCCGTAGGTCATCCAGAATGCAATCAATATGGCGATTTCAGCGACGAAGCCAGCTAGGAGGGGTAGTCCGAGACTGGCCATCCAGCCAATCATCATATGGGCAGCCAGCCAGGGGCTGTGGTGTGCGATGCCACGCATCGATCCGATTTCCAGAGTATGATAGTGATGCTTGAACGCCCCAGCCACAGCGAACAGCAGTGGGCTGATTATTCCGTGAGCGAACATCATGAACAGTGCACCAGCGATACCCAGCGGCTGCATAGTGGCAATGCCGAGGAAAATCAGACCCATGTGGGAAACTGAGGAATAGGCGACCATTCGCTTGAGGTTGGTCTGCCCCATGCACACCCATGCGCCGTATACGAGGCTGACCATCCCGAGGAAAATCAGCAGGGGCACGAACTCTATGGTGGACTCGGGGAATACTGTGACTGAGATTCTCAGGAATCCATAAGCTCCCATCTTCAACATCACTCCGGCCAGCAGCATCGAGCCTGCCGTTGGAGCCTGGACGTGGGCGTCAGGCAGCCAGGTATGCACAGGTACGCTGGGCATTTTGGTGGCGAATCCAATTAACAGGAGAAGCCAGACAAAGTGCCTCAGCCCCTCGTTCGGAATCAGGTTCTCCTGAGCGGTCATGGCGATGAGGTCAAAGTGATGGCCGGACAGACTTCCCAGACCTGCGATAGCTTCTGTATGGAAGTACATCACGAGAATTCCGATGAGCATGAAGACACTGGCTGTGAATGTGTAGATGAAGAACTTCATCGCCGCGTAGCGCCGATCCTCACCGCCCCAGAGTAGAATCAGGAGGAACATCGGAATCAGGGTCAACTCCCAGAACACGTAGAACACGAACAGGTCGAGAACGACGAATACGCCTAGTAGGGCGCCCTCCATTATCAACAGCAGTGGGAAGAAGAGATGGGCTCGCTTGGCATCCCACTCGACCAGCATCGAGATTGGTATGAGGATGGCAGTCAGCCAGATCATCGGGAAGGAGAGAGCGTCCGCCCCAACCTTCCAAGTAACGCCGATGGCGGGAATGAGGTCAACCGCTTCATTCTGGAGCACGTATCCGCCTTGTGTGATGTTAGTCCAGTCGATGCTGCCTACCTGTCCAAGGAACAGCATGGTCGCGATAGTGGCTATGGCGAGGGCGACGCCCATGCTGATATTCCTTGAAACCTGTATCAGCCCCTCTGCAAATGAATTCGGTAGAACTCTCGGGAGTATCATCAAGATTAGTCCCATAGCCAATGGGACGAGGGTGATTACTGACAGGGGGTCGTCTATCAAGCGCTCACCCCCCACACTAGTGCGAAGATGGAGAGCATTCCGACCGCAGCCATCAGGATGTAGTCACGAGCACTGCCAGTGGTGATTCTTCTGACTTGCAACGAGCCTGTTGAGGAGTTGGACTCAATCTGCTTGATTACGCCATCAATGACGTTCTTGTCAAACCAAGCTGAGAGTCCGGCAAGAGGTATCGCCGTCTTGGCAAGGGTCATCTCGTAGAGATCGTCGAAGTATAGCCTCCTCTGGAGTGCCTCGGCAAGCTGGGAATTCGCTAGTTCGGAAACGTCTTGAGAACCAAACCTGCTTGACAGATTGACTAGCCAAGAAACTAGCGGACTTGCCTCAACACCGTCGATTAGCCTGCCACCGTGAATTCGTGAGGCCATCACAGGACCGATGACCATGGCGATGAGTATGGTAGTCCAGCCAACCAACCTGAGATTGATATCTTCGGGCAAGAAGGCGTGTTCTAGCGTGTCGAGGATTCCATGGAAGGAGAGGTAGTCGTACTCAGGATCGCCTAGATATTCTGCCGCACCGAAAAGAGCGAGTGCGAAACCCCCAATTGCGGTAATGATGGAAAGGACGATCAACGGCTCCTTGATCCACGGTGTCGCTTCGTGGACATGTCCGACAACCTCGCTCTTTGGTGGGCCAGCGAAGGTCATCAGCCACATCCGAGTCATGTAGAAGCCGGTCATCCCTGCAGTTGCCAACACCAACAGGGCCGGGACGAACATCAGTGGCTCCTCTTCCAGGCAGGCCTTCCAAGTCTCAGCGATGATGCCTTCCTTGGACCAGAAGCCGCCGATGAGGGGGATACCTATGATGGACATCGATCCGAACATCATGGCTGTGGCAGTGACTGGCATCCTAGCAGCGAGACCTCCCATGATGCGCATGTCCTGCGGGTCGAAGTCACCGTGGTCGTCACCCTCGTTGGTGCTGTACTTCTCACTAAGCTCGCGCACGTGGTCGTGCGCGTGATGCACCTCGTGGATGACCGAACCACTGGCCATGAAGAGCATGCCCTTGGCCATGGCGTGGTTGAACAAGTGAAACATCGAGGCCCCGATGACGAAGTAGCCCGCGTGATGTTCGCCGATATTGAGGAACAACAGGCCAGCACCCAATCCAGTGAAGATGTAGGCCAACTGGCTCATTGTTGAATATGCGAGGACTTTCTTGATGTCGTTCTGCACGAATGCTATGGCTGCTGCCATGAACGCAGTGATGCCGCCTATCCAAGCGACAATCAGAGCGAAATTTTCCAACCCAGCGACGCCGTTAACGTGGACATCGACGAAAGGCACCATACGAACTACAAGATAGAGGCCTGCGTTCACCATGGTCGCAGCGTGAATGAGTGCGGACACCGGGGTCGGTCCCTCCATGGCGTCAGGTAGCCATACATGGAGCGGAAACTGGGCTGACTTACCCACTGCTCCGATGAACAACATCAACAGAGCCCAGAACAACTCTCCCGAATCAACCAGAGCCCCGCCAACTCCTGTGGACGGGTCTTCGAAGATTACGGCGAACTCGAGTGAACCGTAGATGCCGTAGAGTATCAGGAGACCGACCATTAGGAACACGTCGCCCACGCGGGTGGTCAGGAATGCCTTCTTGGCGGCATAGGCAGCACTTTCCTTCCAGTAGTAGAAACCAATGAGCAGGTAGGAACACAGTCCCATTATCTCCCAGAAAATGAACAGCCACAGGAAATTGTCAGCCAGAACCATCCCGAACATGCCGATGGCGAACAGCACAAACACCCCGTAGAAGCGATGGTTGCTGTCTTCGTTGATCTTGTCCGTGTTCATGTAGCCGAGGCTGAACCAGCATATTAGGAAGCACAGGAAGGTTGCTACGAATAGCAGCATCAGGGTGACCGAATCTATCCAAACTCCAACTCCAATGTCGGCGAAGCCCGTACTGAGCTCCCACTGCGTGCCTGACTGCTCGATGACATCGAAGGTCAGCCACGAGAACGGGTTGACCACAGAGTGAGCTTCGAAGTGGGCGGACCCTACGATGTAGTCGTAGATGATCCAGATGGCAATGCTGAGAGCGAGTGCGAGTGCGCCAAGCCCGAATATACCGCCCTCCTTGTAGCGGTTCTTCCAAGTCTCATTGCCGTTGTACACCTGCCCGAGAACCAGTATAACGGGGAAGGTCAGTAGAGGCACGACTACAATGAGGAAGGCGGCCTCGACCGATTCCCAGCCGGCCAAGAATTTGAGGTATGGGACGACTAGTAGGAAGGGTATAATCGGAACTAGAAGCTCCCATTCGTTCTTCGTGTCGCTCACTCTCTCACCTCAGTTCCTCAGGATGTTCGCCTCGTCCAGGGAGATTGTTTCCTGAGTGCTGTAGAGTGAAAGCAGGATGGCCAGTCCAATCGCCACCTCAGCTGCAGCGATGGCGATGGCGATGGCGGTGAACACCCACCCATCGACATCGCTGTAATGGCTGGCTCCAGCCACGAAGTTCAGGTTTGCCGCGTTCAGCATCACCTCAATGCACATCAGCACCACGATGCCGTTCTTGCGGGTGAACGCCCCAAGCAGACCGATGCTGAACAGGATGACGCCGAGCCCGACTATCCAACTGGCCTCAATCACTGGTCCCCCTCCAGGTCCCATATCAGATTGACGAGGCGTTCATCGCGAACGAGATATGAGGAGCCAATCATCGCCATCGAGAGGAGGGCCCCAAGAACCACAGTGGCCAACCACCACTCGCCGAACAGAGCCACTGCGAAGTCAAGAGTTGAGGGGGGGTTTCCCTCTCCACCCCACATCGAGTGAGACATAATCTCAGAGAGAAGTATGAGCATGAAGGCGAGGACGCCTAACTGGGCGAGTGCGGAAAGACCCCTCATTCAGGCATCCTCCTGTATCTGCTTACGCGTCAGCATGACGCCAAACTGGACCACGAGCATTACTGAGCCCAGATAGACCAGAATCTGAATAGCCGCCAGCATCTCTGCACTGGCCAACACGAAAACCCCAGCGACGGCAAAGAAGGTCATCATCAGTGAGAGTAGTGAATGCGCGACGCGCCGAGCGTAGACGCATCCGAGGGCCCCTCCTATGGCGGTCGCAGCCAATATGATGAACACCAAGGCCTCAAAATCGATTGTCATGATCAGGCCTCCGCCCTTGCAGCCTTCCTGTCACGTTTCTTCTGCTCCTTCTTGGCGCGCTTGGCGAGTTCCATGTCTACCCTTTCCTGATGGACTGCAGGAAGAACTCGAGTCCTACTAGCATCCATCCAGAGTTCCTCTCGCGAGAACTCTGCCATGCCATCGTACTCATTGGTCATGAAGAAGGACTCGAACGGGCATGCTTCGGCGCACAACCCGCAAAACATGCACCTGCCGATATCAATCTGTCCTGAGACGATGTCCTGCTCGGCTGGCTTGAGAGTGCTGGAATCGATGGTCTCGATACCTGAGCCATCCGACCATCGTACAGTCGCCTTGTCGCCTGTCAGTTCAATGACTTCGGCGAAGTCGTACTGCTGAGGGGCGTCAGCATGGGCATTTACGAGGTCAAAGCCTGAGGCGATTCCATCGTAGTCTCCCTTCTCCCTCGCGGCATAGCCTCCCTCCTCCAGCTCTTCGCCGTAACCGTGCCAGTCATCCTCATCTTCGGCCAGCTCAAGGACATTGACCCTGACCTCGGAAGTCATGTGCAGGCAGTCATTGGGACACGCCCTGACGCATGCCTTGCAAGCGGTGCAAGTCTCCCAGATGATTCCTATGCGACCGTTGTAGTTGCCTGGGACGAACAGCCACGGCTCTAAGTCCTCCAAGCGCTCGTATGGATACATCACCGTGACTGGTCGCTCGACAAACGGCATGACCTGACTGGTCTCACGGTCGGGGGTGAAGCTCTGCCCGACGCTCGGGTGATTTGGGCCAACCCTGAGCATGGTGGTAGCGTCGACCATGGCCGCAGGCTTCCCGTGGTAGTTATTCTTCAGGATGCTCAACTTGCCGAGGAAGGGAACTGTCCTCAATGCGGTCTTGAGAGTCATCCACATCGGCCTTATGACTAGATTACGGAAGTTGGGGGTGGCGTGAGGGTGTCCTGTATTAGCTCTGTAACTCATCTCCTCACCTCCTACTCCCTGTGGCTCCCTGGTGATGCCTTGACCACTGCCTGCGTGCTGTACGGCCTCCGCTGAATCTCAAGTGCCTCCTTGTCCTCATCGATTGCGAGGATAACGAACAACCCCCCTGAGACCAGTGTGACTGCCGCTGGGACCCAAAGCTCCCATGGCTCGCCAGTCCAGAACTGCAGACGCAGGAAGACGGCGATGACAAGATTAAGCATAGAGAGCGGTAGCAGATAACGCCATCCAAACTCAAGAATCTGATCGGTTCTCACCCTGTGGAGAGAAGCGCGAATCCAGACGAAGACAGCGAACAGCAGCCATGCTTTGAGAAGCACCCAGATCATACCTGGTGTCAACAAGAAGACTGTTGTGAAGACGCCCCCAACAGCTGGAAGATCCGATAGCGTGTGCTGGAACGGTGCTTCCCATCCTCCGAGGAAGAATAGCGCGAACAGGATGCATGCCGCGTACGAGCGCATGTACTCGGCTGCGAACATCAATCCCCAGCGTATGCCTCCATACTCGGTCCACCAACCCTCTACGAGCTCGGCCTCGGCCTCAGGCATGTCGAACGGGATGCGTTCGACCTCGGCAATCATCGTGACTAGGAAGAGCAGGGCACCAAGCGGCATCAGGAAGATGTTCCAGACATTACCTTGGTCCTGCCCCATCTGGAAATCGACGATCTCAATGATGTTGAACGAACCGCTCAGCACCGCGACTCCGAGAACCGTAATCAAGAGAGGTATCTCGTAAGCAGTGAGTTGGGCTGCTGAGCGCATCCCCCCAATCAGCGTATACTTGTTGTTTGACGCCCAGCCAGCGAAGAAGACGCCTAGAGGGGCTATCCCGAATATTGCCATCATGAAGAGTAGTGAGAGTTCCGGGTTGGCGGCGTAAATGTGTGGTCCGAACGGGATGAATGCGAACACCATAATCGTGGTCGCTATGATGATTACCGGGGCGACCTCGAAGACCACCTTGTCGGCGTTCTTCGGTACGATATGTTCCTTAGTAGCGAACTTCATGAAATCAGCGAAGGCCTGGAAAAAGCCGGGAAGCAAAAACCAGTATCCGTGATAGCTGCGGTTATTGACTCGCGCAATCGTCTCAAGCTCGTGCGAGTTTCCCCATTTAGAATTGAGAGCTTTCACCACCCAACCGATGGGGGCACCCATTCCGAACGGCAACTGATTCCACCACTCACCAGCGGTGACGCCGCTCTCACCCACCCACAGGCTCCTGAGGGCGGTGGTGGCACCGAGTCTGTCCATCAGTCGCCCGATAAATTTCCTCTCGATGTACGGGATGGCCAGCATAGTTAGCATCATCGTGGTGAAGACAACTGTGCACATGATGGTGGCATGCATGAAGGACTCAAGAGCGGGTTGAATGCTAGCGAATCCGCTCTGCATGTTGAAAATCGGACCTAGAGTGATTGGTTCCTGCCATGCCCATGTATTTGGAATCGTCACCTGCATGTCGATATCGCTAGATGGCAGGATGTTGTGCACGTTGTCCATAGACCAGCCGGAGAAGGCCTCGGACCATCCCGCCACATCCAACCAGTCGCTACTCGCCATCAGATCACCTGTCGGTCTCTCCTATGCATGGATCGAAGGAGCCCATGATGGCCGGTATGTCGGCGACCTTGTAGCCAATCATGCACTTGGCCGCATATGGAATCGTGATGAACATGGGAGAACGTATCGACACTCTGTACGGCTGCTTTCCACGACCTTCGCCGCCACCGGCGATGTAGAACATCGACTCACCCCTACTATCCTCAAAGTGATGCGCACCTGTGGTCCCCTCTGGGGCTCGAGTGGGCGCCTTAGCGAGAATCATTGGATCTCCGGGCTCGTGATAGGTTTCAGCGCCGCCGGGCATCTTGTCTAGTGCCTGGAGAACGAGCGACGCGCTAACGCGCATCTCTTCGACTCTGACTCTGTAGCGATCATAGCAGTCAGCTCCCTTAATCGATGAGCGTTCAACAGGTGGCACCCAGTCGAGTTCACTGTACACTGAGTAAGGATGAGCCCAGCGGATATCGTAGTTCACTCCTCCAGCGCGAAGATTGGGGCCTGATACTCCGTGGTTGATCATCTCCTCTGGCTTGGCGTAGCCAATTCCTTGGCTGCGCAATAGAAACACCGTGCTCTCGTCAAACAATGCCTCGTACTCCTGGATCCTGTTGAGGAACAACTTGAGCTTGGCTCGGGCACGCTGTGCGAAGCCATGAGGTAGATCACGCTTGACACCACCAATGCGGGGGAAGTTGTAGTGCATCCGAGAGCCGCCCAACTCCTGCAGGAGATCCATCATCATCTCGCGCTCGCGTAGGCACCAGACCATCACAGAGAGGTTTCCGATGTCGGGCCCGTAAGCCCCCAGCCACATCAGGTGGCTGGCGATACGCTGCAGCTCTACTGCCACCAAGCGAATGTACTCGGCTCGCTCAGGCACCTCGACCTCGAGAAGGTCTTCGGCGGCGTAGATGTAGGCATGAGACCACGTATTGGCGCTGGCGTAGCAGAGTCGGTCACAGTAAGTCGTGATTTGAGTAAAGTCGCGCGCCTCACAGATTTTCTCCACGCCTCTGTGGATATAGCCGAGATCAGGTTCTGTGTCGACAACGGTCTCGCCGTCGACTTTGATCTTGAGGGTCCATAGGCCGTGCGTCATGGGGTGCTGCGGGCCCATTGAAATCCACATCTCCGCCATTTTCTCACCTCACTTGATCTTGCCAACGTCCGCCGGCTTACGCTTGAATCCCTGGACGTCATCGTACATCTCTTCGAAGCCGTGATATCGGAGATGGTGCTGCTTCTGCAGAGGGTGGTAACCCTTCGGGGTCTCATGTGGCTGCAGCACCCTTCTCATCCCCTGATGGCCATCGAAATCGATGCCAACGAGGTCCCAGGTCTCCTTCTCGTTCCAATCCGCCCCTATCCAAATGTCTTGAACAGAATCTACCGATGGAGTCGTTGTGTCCGGAATATGGACGTGAATCTCAATCTCGAGAGGGATGCTGGCTCCTCTGAGCTTTGAGGGATCCACAATAATCGGCCGAACGATGCCGTCCTCAATGGGAGGGTCTCTGACTCCTGTTCTCATGAGATGGTAGACCACCTCCCACTTCCGCTCCTCATCTCCCTCGGGCCAGTGGATTCCGGTGACCATAGAGCAGTAATCAACGGCGTGCTCGGAGTAGAGATTCTCAGCGAGGTTTCTCCAACTGTCAGGTAAGGCGTTGATGACCACTACGTGTCGCGGACTGGTGCCACTAGAGCGCTCTGCTACCTCGGCATCCACTCCCTCAATCACGGATGCTGCAACGGCCAGTACCTCGGCCGCTGCCTTCTGGAACTCCGGTGAGACAATCTTACCCATGCTAGAACCTCCTACTCGTCTCCCAAAATCAACGGAGATGTAGAAGCCGGCATGGAGTCGCCGGGGGCCGCACCGATTCGGATGATCTTCTGCCGCAGCTTATCGAAACCGTCTATCAGGGCCTCGGGCCTTGGGGGGCATCCGGGTATGTAGACGTCTACCGGAATCACGGTATCGACGCCTTCGAGGATGTTGTATGACTGGAAGTAGGGGCCACCGGAGATGGCGCACTCTCCCATGGCTATGCACCACTTCGGCTCGGGCATCTGCTCCCACAGCCTGACAATGGGGTCGGCGAACTTCTTGCTAATAGGGCCGTTGACAAGCATGACGTCGCATTGCCGAGGACTGGATCTGAAGAAGACTCCAAAGCGTTCAGCATCGAATCGACTAGCTCCTGCCGCGGCCATCTCCAAAGCGCAGCACTTGATGCCTAAGTGAAGCGGGAACAGGGACTTGCGTTGGCCCCAGTTGAACATCCTGCCGGCTAACACCCCGATGATGTCCTTCATCCGACTGGCCTTCAACGCCTCATCGGTCACATCGCCTACTACATCGACCAGCATCCTGCTGTTGAAAACCGAGTAGTTCTGACCCTCATCTGCCATTTACTCACCTTAGATGTAGATTCTTCCTCGCTTGCGGAAGACGTGCCAGACTCCCAGCCCCATTAGCACGATGAACGCGGTTAGGGTAGCTAGGGCGCCGAGAATTTCTTCGTCCAGCATACCATCCTGTATGGCGATGACACCGCCAAATGCTAGGAACATGAAGGCGATGTCGAATACGAGGAAGATGATAGCGTACCAGTAGTACTGGAAGTGGAAGTTGATGTGGGCATCTCCCATAGGCTCGGAGCCACACTCGTAGGTACTATCCCTGCGGAGGTACAGGCTCTGGTCCGTCTCATAACCCGGAAGGAGCCAAGAGCGCATCTTGGTTGGGTCGTTGGGCGATTTTCTTGGCCTCAGAAATGCTGCTGCAATGAAGCTCCCCACCGGGAATCCGATCCCTACAAGCGCCATCACAGCAACAGCGAGATAAGCTTCGGGGACTGAAGTCATGGCGACACCCGACGGTCCCCTTAGGGACCGACGGGTCATTGCACCTGAATTTCGGCAATAAGCCTATCCGGACCAGACTTTGGAGTCGCGACTAGTCCTCAAACTGATTTTCGAGTGCTTCGACTATTCGGCGGTTCTCCGAACGCGAGCGGAAGAACAGTACGATGACCAAAATTGCGCCTAGGACGATAGACCCGTAGACGAGCGCCTGAGCCATTTCCTCAGACAGACCAATGAAGGTCGATGGCATCTGTGAAGTCACTGTCAAATCGATGGGCTCACCGGCGACTGCAATTCCCTCGGGTTGTACTGTGACAGTGAACATGTAGGTATCGTCGTCGAGCAAATCGCTAGGTGGCGTGACACTCACTTGAACCTCTTTTGTCAGTCCAGGTTCAAGTTCGAACTCATCGAAATCAACATTGATGGCCCAACCTCTCAGGGACTCGCTGGACAGGACTTGGACATCTTCGATGATGTTGCCATGATTAGTGATGTAGAGGATGAAATAGGCCTTATTCGGGTATTCGGAGTTCTGCTCATCCTCGCCTTCGAGGGTGAATCTAAGATCGTGGATGGTCCTCACCTCAACCACAATATCGACCGAAGTGCTCTGAGCTGTGTTCCTCTCTGAAGAAGCACTCACCTTGACCACGCCAGAGACGCCGTTTGCGACTCCTTCGAGAACGTTAATTTGGACCTCGACGAGTACTCTCTCTCCAATTCCCAGAGTCACTGTCCCATCAATCTCAACACCTTCAATCGTCATCGTCCTGAGTATAGACGACTCCATACCGATGACGGTGATTACAGCTTTGTCTCCCCCGGGATAGTCCCCCGTGTTCTCGACCCAGAATGCGGCGGTCATGGAACCACCTGGAGGGAGGGTTGCTTCGATCTGGTCGGGTACCTCACCGGGATTCTGAGGAGAGATGGCCATTGCGTAATTGAAGTTTGAAACCACTACACTGACAGTGTGCTCGTCTGCCTCGGCGGTCCCATAGATAGCTATCCGTGCAAGCACGCTGACCGAATCAGCGTCCTCCTCGCCCTCAACTAAGATATCGAGATAGACGGTCTGCTTCTGACTGGGGTCAAGGATAATCTGTGAGATTGTGTTTCCCTGCGAGTCGGAGAATGACGTTTCCCACATCGGGGAGTTGCATCCTGTGTTATCTCCCGGGTCGCAGGCCTGTAGCTTGAAAGTGTCCTGGATATTTCCTGAGTTGGTTACATCGATAGGAAACTGGACTGTCTGATCCGTTCGACCGGTCTGCTGAGTCGAAAGAATCGAAGTGGTGACGCTATGATGCGCAGCCACTGACACTGTGAGTTCCTTGGTGTCGTAAGGGGTGCTCCCTCCACCACGTCCAACTGTGAAGGTGATAACCGTGTCCTCAGCTGCACTAGCGTCCTCGGGGACGAATATCTCTGCAGTCACTGTCTCTTTGTTGTTGCCGGAGTGTGAACTGCCAATAGTCACTGATGTCTGGGAGAACGAAATCTGCCACCCCGGAGGCAGTCCTGAGGCACCGATGGACATGGTCTCCATGCCATTGCCCTGATTGGTGATTTGAACCGTGACCGTGTCAGAACTACCCGGTTCGACGTTGCTGAGCTTGTTCTTGCTTAGGGTCATGGAAGCATCGTGGCTCTGGCCGACGGTGACAGTCAGAATCTGCTCACAACCGACCGAAGTCCCAGCACGTCCCTGAATCTTGATTCCCACTTGCGTTCCGGATTCGATGGAGTCATCGGGAGTCACGCTGAAGGTGAAAGTGTGGCTGTCCTGCGAGCCGCCTGGCTCGGAGAGAAGTTTACTCAGAGGGCTGTCGAAGTCCACCCATCCTGCGATATCGTGGTCGGAGTCCTGAGCCTGTGCGTTGGCAGTCACGGTCCACTCCGTGTTCCCGATGTTCTCGACCTCGAACGAGTTGGTGGTCGAATCTCCCGGGTCGAGGTTGTGCGAAGTGAACTGCAGGTCAGGGTCACACTCCTTGCGCTCCGGTATCTTGAGAGTCAGAGTGATGTTGTCCTCGGCTTGGTCGGCCGCATTGGGATCATTAGTCACAGTGGCTACGAGGATGAAGCAGTGATCACCCGCTTCGGTTGAACTGCCGTCAGGTACGTCCACAGTCACTTCGACAGTCTCCTTGTCCTCTGGGTCTAGTTGCAGAACTTGAGGGTCTACGGTGGCATCAAGAGTGTCAGACTCGCAGTCACTGTCCGAAGTCATCTCCAGCTGAACGTTGGCCTGTTGCTCACCGTTGTTCTCGACCTCGACGTCCCAGGTCACGCTATCGGACTCGGTTGAGTCGCCGTCGTAGGTCTTCAGCTGCTCATCTGTAGTCAGCTTCACAGAGTAGAGTCCGCCGCCGTCACCTGCGGTGGTCGTCACCGTGACATCGTCGTTGGCAGGGGACCCTATTCCACCAGTGGCTTGGGCGTTCACCGTTGTCTCACAGTCGCCATCAGCCTGGTCGTTCACGGTGACGGTTAACTTGACTGTCTCCGACTCACCTTCGTTCACAGATACCTGGTAAGAATCCAGAGCGGAGGAGAAACCGTTGCAGTCGTTGCCCTGTTGGGTGCTGAGAGTCACCGAGACATCCTCATCTCCATCATTGGTCACGATGATATCGTACTCCGCGTCGTCATCTGTGGTAGCCTCCTGAGCCGTAGGGTTTGCAGAAAGAGATACTGATACCGCTGCTGCGACTAACGGTGTTACAATTGTGAGCAACAACATCGCGGTTAGGATGATGGCAGATGAACTGCGCTTCATTGGCACCCCGACATAACCGTCCCTCTAAGGACTTCGGGCGACGCGACCCCTTGGGTCGCGGTAACTTCACGCTTCGACGAGATCGTCGGAAGGGGCGTCGCAGTGCATACAATTGCCCATGGAGAAGACGTCGCATCCCTGCACCTGACCTGACCTGTGGTATCTCGCACCGCACTCGGAACAGGCCCAAGCCTCCCCTAGTGTGATGTCCTGACTGCAAATCCAACAGGGGATTCCGCTGCTCTCTTCTTCCTCCTTCTCACCCAACCCGAAACTGTCGGCTATCTTGCTCAGTGCTTCAGTTTGAATCAGACTTGAGGAATCGTCTCCCCTGCGAGAGTAAACATAGAGGCCACCGCCGACCAGAGCGAGTATCAAAACTGCAATCATTAGTGTCTCTATAATCGATGTTCCTTGCACCTTAGCAGCCGGAAGTACGTCGATCTCCATGCTGAATGAGAAAGCTTCGACGTCATCGGCATCAGCCAATTTGACCACAAGAATTCCATCATCCCCAGAATTAGGAGTGAATCCAACATCAAGGCTCCGGGTCTCTCCGGGCCTCAAGTTAACCACCACTCCATCGAGAATCAGCGGGTCCCACCCCTCGGGACCAGATACTTGGAGAATGTGAGATATCTCCGAATTGCCGGTGTTCTGTAAATCGATGTACAGTGTAGTCGGGTAGCCCTCGTGCCCTGTAGGTTGGTTGTTCAGGGTCCAACTCACTCTAGCAACAGACTCAACCAGTAGTGATATCGAAGCGCTTACCTCGACGCCCTCGCCTTGCATCACTAGTGTGACAATGGGCTCAGATGAGGCCTCGGCTGACAGAGGTATCACTACCGTGCACCAAACTGTGGACGAGGCGCCCGCTGAAAGTGTAGAAGGGGCGGAGCAACTCGATGACCAATCGTCGTCCGGCACCTCGAGGTAAGTAGTAGGGCGCCATGTGGTAGAGCCTTGGTTGGTAACTGTCCAAGCGAGGTCGAAGCCGGGCTCGCCGACTGGGTGTGACCCAACTCCAAGTGGATAGTCTGAAACGGTTCCGTCGGGCAGAGCAACCATGTGGAAATTCAGAGAGGGAATTGCGCCTGAGAGGACGTTTAGAGTCCTGTTCCAGTCTACGTAAAAGCCATCATCGGTAGCGAATCTGAGTTCAAGATTTCCGCTAACAGCTACTCCGTTACCCTGCAGTGCCACGGACCAGACAGCAGATTCTCCCGCGGGGATGCTAATGGTGTCCAGCCCTCCTGATACAACCCATCCTCCAGGAATATTGCGCACATACGGCTGTAGGTCCAGCATCCGATTGCCCAGATTGCTGAAATCCACCTCGATTTCTAGTAGCGTATCAGGGGAGATGTCGTGCTCGGCGCCGTCGGAAGAAGGTGTCGTACTGACCTCGTCTATCGCCTTGACCACAAGTGAAATGTCCTCGCTCCAGGAATCGGAACTGACTCGTGAATGGATGATTATCGCAGCATTGAACACGGATCCCGCAGGAATCATAGCTCCTGGAGGATTGATGGTGATGTCGATCGTCCGTCCGGAATCTCTGGCCATAGTTCCGGTTGAACCATGTGATGATCCAGCGAAGGCGCCAAGCGTGTCGAATCCGAGATGCCAACCGGCCGGTGAGACCAGTTCCACATCATAGGCCTGGGCGCCGTTGCCCTCGTTAAAGACCAGAATCTGCAGTTCTGTGGACTCAAGCGGACTCACTAGGAACTGCTCTCCTGGCATCATAATTTCAGCTCCAGCCAGCACGGGCACATCGAAGAATATCGCCAGCTCTGAGATGACGCTGTTCTCAACGTCTGTGCCAGTAATCACCATACTGTAGAGTCCGGGAGGTGGAGGTGCAGGATGCACCATGGTCAGACTGACCGATTCGATTTCGGCTGCCTCGAGATTGAAGGTGTTTGAGGTGAACGAAGTGAACCAATCGTATTGCACTCCGTCCTGCATCCGCACGGGGTCACTGACCTCTATTGTAGCGTTGGTCTCGAACAGAGCGGTATTCATCAGCGAGAGTTGCCAAGTGGTCGAACTGTCTGTCGCATCACCGAGTGTGATGGTCTCCTGTTCTGAGGACACCCTGACCCCGGGTGCGCTGACAATGACAGTATGAGTGAGGTAGTTGTTGATCTCTGAGACTTCCTCTACTGTATCACTCGGGTCTATGTGGAAGGTAAACTCAACATCCCCCTCTTGAGTCGGCGTCCAGTTCCACTCGAGTACTGCCGATTCTCCGGGAGACATACTCAACTGACGAGTGCCAAGCAGATTACTGTCGGCTCGAGCGATGACCGATAGATCGGCGACCGAACCGGCACCTTGGTTCTGGATGACGACGGAGACATCTACCTCCTCTCCGACTTGAGGGATAGGGGATGAAATTTCAAAGGAGTTCTGGACGAAGGTGGGATCTGGGCTCAAATCATTAACATTGACGCCGCGAACAGCGAGTGCGTATGGCTGCCAAGTCCGGCTGCCACCATGCTGGGCGTCGCGCACGCGCACCGTCCACGTCCCTGTAGCTGCGTTGTCGATTAGCACGACCTCGACGTTGTTGGTGGAGTCCTTGGTCCCACCAGTGACTGATCGTCCGTTTACGAAGGCGTTGCCCTTGTACGTAATCTGTCCGTTAGGAGATATGACCTCGAGGTCGAGGTCATTCCTAAGTTGGGTCGAAGAAGAAGATGAGCCAGGGTAGTCGGACCAAGTCAGTACCACCTTCATCGGTTCACCCGCGCGAGTGATATCGAAGGAGTAATCGCTCGTCTGTCCACTGGAGAGTCGGGAGCGGTCGTCGACAAAGATACCGACATCATTGTCCGGAATCAGCGACTCGACGAGGTTCAGTCGGCCCCACCCCTCATCGTTGTTGGGTATGTCACGAGCACCCATATCCTGAGCGCCGAGTATCAGAAGTCCCTTGATTAGGGCGCCCTGAGGTGCCTGCCTGCCAATCACCTCCATCAGATACTCTCTGACTAGGACAGCCGCTCCGGCCGCAGCAGGGGTAGACATCGAGGTGCCGCTATACTCGAGGTACCAGTTGTTGCTCCATGAACCCTGGGCGCTGTCCGCCTCCTGTGATTTGCACGACCTGACGTAGTCCCCCGGGGCGACTAGGTCTGGTTTGATTCTCCCATCATCAGTCGGACCACGGCTGCTCCAGTAGTACATTTCGTCAGGAGCACCGCTGTATCGGTTCTTGTGTCCACCGACGGTGATTACGTTCTTTGCAGTCCCAGGTGGCGAGACTCCTTCGTTCCTCTCGTTACCGGCTGCGAATAGCACGGTCATACCCTGATAAGACCAGTATTGATCCCATGTCGAGGTGCGGGAGTCCGCATCCTCTGATTGGGTCGAATAGCTGCCGGCTCCGCTACCAGCGCCCCAGCTGTTTGTGTGCAATCGAACGCCGTTATTGTAAGCGGAATTCAACATGCTGTTGATGCCGTAACTGTACAACTGTCCAGTATCGTCATCCTCCATCGCCTGGAAGTAGACTTGGGCCTCGGGCGCTACTCCTTGGTAGGTGCCGCTGCTGCGGAATCCATCACCCAACACCGTGCAGGCAACATGGGTGCCGTGCCCGTCTGAGAGATCTGCTGTCGATGAATCTCCGGGAGTGACCGAAGTCAGGCCAGCAATTCGTCCTGTGAAGTCACCATGATCATCGTCGAGGCCGGAATCACCCACAGCAATCTTCTGCCCGCTGCCGTTCAATCCAGTGATGAAGGTGGTCTCAACTGAGTTGATGCCCATGTGGACTCTAGCTTGGTCGTTATGCAGAACTAGAAAGGGCATGGGGGCGACATAAGCGACAGAGGGGTGTCTGGCTAAATCGGCCACTTCACTAGGGGACATCATACCCCACATTCTGCCCTGCTCTGGTGACCACGCCTCCTGCAACCAGAGTGATGCGGCGATGCTCAGAGAATCCCCGAGACCCATGCCTGGCCGATCTTGCCGGACTAGGTCCGAGTTCTTCCAACCAAGTACTTCGACGAGGAGTGTTTGATCCCCGTTGTCCATTCTCAAATCAGGATGAACCAGAAGGCCGGCTGGGACTTCATGTACCGCTTCAACTTCTTTGACCTGAGAAAGTGTGGAGAGGATTTCGGGCGCAGCCTGCACTAGGAATCCAGAGGGGGGAATGGTAGATCTGATTTCGACATCAGCTGCTTCAAGCAGGGCCTGCCTCGCCTCCCAGAGGCCAACCTCGCCGTCGATGAGGACTATTGCGAGGTCGTTTCGTGGATTAGCCAGCTCGACGCTCATCTGAACTGCCGGAATCAATCCAACTTGAGTGTAGACGCCGATGCTGGAGTCCGCTCTTGTCGCTCGGAAATCCTCGAAGCCGTGGTAGATAAGTGGGGCGCCGAGGTCTTGAATACTGTTTGGATCAGGAGAAATTTCCACCTTATCG